>Ga0308167_1000646_pt1 | contig 56009 bp, 66 predicted proteins | sample PhyCR1_2_FD_202138 | JGI IMG/M metagenome (GOLD analysis project Ga0308167, IMG submission 202138) | Phyllosphere microbial communities from UC Gill Tract Community Farm, Albany, California, United States - DLSLRC.R1 | ecosystem: Host-associated > Plants > Phyllosphere > Unclassified | place... | reverse complement strand
GCCGACCGCTTTGCGCGGGTGGTAAAACTGGCGCGCGACTATCCGCCGTTGTTCGCAGCCCTCGGGCTGCACCCGCTGTATATTGCCCAGCATCAGGAAGCGGAGCTTGAACAGTTGGCGGGTTTTCTGGCCAGCCGACCTCAGAAGCTGGTGGCGGTGGGGGAGATTGGTCTGGATCTGTATATGGAGAACCCGCAGTTCGAACGGCAACAGCGGGTATTGAAGGCCCAGTTGAAACTGGCTAAAGAACACGATCTGCCGGTGATCCTGCATTCCCGCCGCAGCCACGATCAGCTGGCGGCAATGCTGCGTCGTAGCGAAGTGCCACGCCGTGGCGTCGTACATGGTTTTGCCGGTAGCCTGTCGCAGGCGCAGGCGTTTATACGCCTGGGCTATTACATTGGCGTGGGGGGCACCATCAGCTATGAGCGGGCGCAGAAAACCCGTAGCGTGATGGCTCAATTGCCGTTGACCTCCTTGCTGTTGGAAACCGATGCGCCGGACATGCCGCTGGCCGGTTACCAGGGGCAGCCCAACCGCCCTGAACGTGCCGCCGAAGTTTTCCAGGAACTGTGCCGCTTGCGCCCCGAGTCAGCCGAGGATATTGCCGCCCAGTTGCAACACAACACTCACGCCCTGTTTACCCTTTAGGTGTCTAACCCGCCATAACTGTGATGATGCTCACGTTATAAGATTTTCATTTGCTTCCTGTTGTATGCATTTGTGACATAAATCGGTACGAGGGGTACCTCGCTCCGTATAATCGCTCCCCGAAATTACTCTAAAGCAACCCCGTGTTCCTCTCTGACAGGGATGCATTTCTTTTTCGCAACAGGGATACTTTGCATGCAACTCATCATGAGCCTGGTCGGCATGGCGGTGCTGATCGCCATTGCGGTGCTGCTCTCCAGCAACCGCCGCGCGATTAACCTGCGCACCGTTATTTGGGCATTTGTTCTTCAGGTCGCCATCGGCGCGCTGGTGCTGTACGTTCCAGTTGGTCGCGCGATCCTCGGCGGCATGTCGGCGGGCGTGGCTAACGTGATCGCCTACGGCAACCAGGGGATCTCCTTCATCTTCGGTGGCCTGGTTTCCGACAAGATGTTTGAAGTCTTCGGCGGCGGCGGTTTTGTGTTCGCGCTGCGCGTACTGCCGGTGATCGTGTTCTTCTCCTCGCTGATTGCGGTACTGTATTACCTCGGTATCATGCAATTGGTGATCCGCGTGTTGGGCGGTGGCTTGCAAAAGCTGCTGGGTACCTCACGGACCGAATCACTGTCGGCGACCGCTAATATTTTCGTCGGCCAAACCGAGGCCCCGCTGGTGGTGCGCCCGTATATCGCTACCATGACCCAGTCTGAGCTGTTTACCGTGATGTGCGGTGGCCTGGCCTCGGTAGCCGGTTCCGTATTGGCAGGTTATGCCCAGATGGGGGTGCCGCTGGAATACCTGATCGCCGCTTCATTTATGGCTGCTCCGGGTGGCTTGCTGTTCGCCAAGCTGATGGTGCCGGAAACCGAAAAAACCCACGATAAAGACGACGCGATGAAATTGATCGCAGAAGATGAACGCCCGGCCAACGTGATCGATGCGGCAGCTTCAGGTGCGGCTTCCGGCATGCAGCTGGCGCTGAACGTCGGCGCGATGCTGTTGGCGTTTATCGCGTTGATCGCTTTGCTGAACGGCATTCTTGGCGGTATCGGCGGCTGGTTCGATTATCCGCAGCTGTCGCTGGAACTGATACTTGGCTGGGTATTCTCACCGATCGCCTTCCTGATCGGCGTGCCTTGGCATGAAGCGATGGCGGCCGGCTCGTTTATTGGCCAGAAGATTATCGTTAACGAGTTTGTTGCCTACATGAACTTCGGTGCTTATCTGCGTCCGGACGACGTGGTGGCGGCAGAAGGGCTGCAGGTGCTGTCGGCGCATACCAAGGCGATCATCTCCTTTGCGCTGTGCGGCTTTGCCAACCTGTCGTCGGTGGCGATCCTGCTCGGTGGTCTGGGCAGCATGGCGCCGAACCGTCGTCATGACATCGCGCGCTTCGGCCTGAAAGCCGTGGCTGCGGGTACGCTCTCCAACCTGATGAGTGCGACCATCGCCGGGTTCTTCCTGGCGCTGTAACCCCGGTCCTGTCCTGTGATAGCGCCGCGAGCCCTATTGCAGGACACCGCCTATACTCTAAGACGAGCGCAGCGTGCCGTGCCCGCGTCCGTTTCTTTAGCGAATTTGTGAACGATATCGCGTTATTTTGTGATGTTCTTCACATATAATTCCGGCCTGTTACAGTGTTATTTCATATAGTGTGACCCTGAGCGCGAATTGCCCCCGGCGATCGTGTTCAAATAGCTATTACTGACCCTGCGCGATGCGAAGGGTTATGTGCGGTGAGAAGGATCTCAGTTGCCGCGGTGGGAACCCGTTCCCCAGCGCTATCTTCAAGGAACCAAGTCCGCTCGCCAACACCCAGGTACTCAGTTGGAGAGTTTTATGACCGAATTAACCGCAGCAGCGCAACGTGCGCTGACCTTAATGGATTTGACCACGCTGAACGACGATGACACCGATGAAAAAGTGATCGCGCTGTGTCGTCAGGCCAATAGCCCGGCCGGCCATACGGCGGCCATCTGTATTTACCCGCGTTTTATCCCGGTGGCGCGCAAGGCTCTGCGTGAGCAGGGGACGCCGGACATCCGCATTGCGACCGTCACCAATTTCCCGCATGGCAACGACGATATTGAAATCGCGCTGGCGGAAACGCGCGCGGCTATCGCCTATGGCGCCGATGAGGTGGACGTGGTGTTCCCTTACCGCGCGCTGATCGCCGGTAATGAGCAGGTGGGTTATGAACTGGTCAAACAGTGCAAGCAGGCTTGCCAAGCCGCCAACGTGCTGTTGAAAGTGATCATTGAAACCGGTGAGCTCAAGCAGGCCAGCCTGATCCGTAAAGCATCGGAAATCGCCATCAACGCCGGCGCTGACTTTATCAAAACCTCTACCGGTAAAGTGCCGGTCAACGCGACGCTCGAAAGCGCCGAGCTGATGATGTCGGTGATCCGCGATCTTGGCGTTGCCAAAACGGTGGGCTTCAAGCCGGCCGGTGGCGTACGCACAGCGGAAGACGCGCTGCATTATCTGCAACTTGCCGATCGTATTCTGGGCGAAGGTTGGGCCGATGCGCGTCATTTCCGCTTCGGGGCTTCCAGTCTGTTAGCCAGCCTGCTGACGACGCTGGGCCACAGTGCCGGGCAGTCCGGCAGCGGTTACTGAACGATTACGTCGGCAAGGCGAGATAATCGCCGGCCTGCACTCTACTCTAGCTAAAACAGGGGGACGCTTTGTTCCTGGCCCAAGAAATTATCCGTAAGAAACGTGACGGTCAGCCGTTGAGCGAAGCAGAAATTCGCTTTTTCATCAATGGTATCCGTGACAACGTCGTTTCAGAAGGTCAAATTGCCGCGCTGGCGATGACCATTTATTTCCACGATATGACCATGCCGGAGCGCGTGGCGCTGACCATGGCAATGCGTGATTCCGGTACCGTGCTGGACTGGAAAAGCCTGTCACTGAACGGGCCACTGGTCGACAAGCACTCCACCGGCGGCGTGGGCGATGTCACTTCGCTGATGCTGGGCCCGATGGTGGCGGCTTGCGGCGGCTATGTGCCGATGATCTCAGGCCGTGGTTTGGGCCATACCGGCGGTACGCTGGACAAGCTGGAAGCGATCCCGGGCTTTAATATCTTCCCGGACGACAATGCCTTCCGCAAAATTATTCAGGACGTGGGCGTGGCGATTATCGGCCAAACCAGCTCGCTGGCACCGGCGGACAAACGCTTCTACGCGACCCGTGATATCACTGCTACCGTAGATTCCATTCCGCTGATCACCGCCTCTATTCTGGCGAAGAAGCTGGCGGAAGGCCTGGATGCGTTGGTGATGGACGTCAAAGTCGGTTCCGGTGCCTTTATGCCAACCTACGCACTGTCGGCCGATTTGGCGCAGGCGATTGTTGGCGTGGCCAACGGCGCCGGCTGCAAAACCACCGCGCTGCTGACCGACATGAACCAGGTGCTGGCCTCCAGCGCCGGTAACGCCGTGGAAGTTCGCGAAGCCGTGCGCTTCCTGACCGGCGAATACCGCAACCCGCGCCTGCTGGAAGTGACGATGGCGCTGTGCGTGGAAATGCTGCTTTCCGGTGGCCTGGCGAAAGATGATGCCGATGCGCGTGCCAAACTGCAGGCAGTGCTGGACAATGGTAAAGCGGCAGAAGTGTTTGGCCGTATGGTCGCCGCACAGCAGGGCCCGACCGATTTCGTCGAGCGCTACGACAGCTATCTGCCTGCCGCAACCCTCAGCAAGCCGGTTTACGCTGAGAAAAAAGGTATCATCAGTGCAATGGATACCCGTGCACTGGGCATGGCGGTGGTGTCCCTGGGCGGCGGTCGCCGCCGTGCAACCGACAGCATCGACTACAGCGTGGGCCTGACTGAGATGGCGCGCCTGGGTGACAAAGTGGATACCCAGCAGCCGCTGGCGGTGATCCATGCCAACGACGAAGAGACTTGGCAGCAGGCGGCCGAAGCGGTACGCAGTGCGATGGTGCTGAGCGACAAAGCGCCGGAAGTGACGCCAGTAGTCTATAAGCGCATCACGGAATAATTAACGAATCAGGAGCGGCAGCGGCCTTTTCGCTGTCGCCCACAGCGTGAAAACACGCAGGAGAGCATGATGAAACGTACATTTATTATGGTATTAGACTCATTCGGTATTGGCGCGAGCGAAGATGCTGAGCGTTTTGGCGACAAGGGTTCCGACACTCTGGGTCACATCGCCGAGGTCTGCGCGCGCGGTGAAGCCAACGTTGGTCGTCAGGGCCCGTTGACGCTGCCTAACCTGAGCCGTCTGGGCCTGGGCAAGGCCGCGGAAGAATCCACCGGCACCTTCCCGCAAGGGTTGGATCGCAATGCGGACATCATCGGCGCCTATGCTTACGCCAGCGAACTCTCTTCCGGTAAAGATACGCCGTCAGGCCACTGGGAAATCGCCGGCGTGCCGGTACTGTTCGATTGGGGCTATTTCAGCGACGAACACAACAGCTTCCCGCAAGAGCTGCTGGACAAGCTGGTCGAGCGCGCTAACCTGCCGGGCTACCTCGGTAACTGCCACTCATCCGGCACCGTGATCCTCGACCAACTGGGCGAAGAGCACATGAAAACCGGCAAGCCGATTTTCTACACCTCTGCCGACTCGGTATTCCAGATCGCCTGCCACGAAGAGACCTTCGGCCTGGATCGTCTGTATGAACTCTGTGAAATCGCCCGTGAAGAGCTGACCGAAGGCGGTTACAACATTGGCCGCGTGATCGCTCGTCCATTCCTGGGCGACAAGCCGGGCAATTTCCAGCGTACCGGTAACCGTCACGATCTGGCCGTAGAGCCACCGGCGCCAACCGTGCTGAAAAAGCTGGTGGACGAGAAGGGCGGCGAAGTGGTGTCGATCGGTAAAATTGCCGATATCTACGCCAACGTGGGCATCACCAAAAAGGTCAAGGCTACCGGCATCGACGCGCTGTTCGACGCAACCGTGACCGAAATGGAAAAAGCCGGTGACAACACCATCGTGTTCACCAACTTCGTTGATTTTGACTCCTCTTACGGCCACCGCCGCGACGTTGCGGGCTATGCTGCGGCGCTGGAGCTGTTCGACCGCCGTCTGCCGGAGCTGCTGAAACTGGTGAAAGATGAAGATATCATTATCTTCACCGCTGACCACGGCTGCGACCCGACCTGGCCGGGCACCGACCACACCCGTGAGCATATTCCGGTCCTGATTTACGGTCCGAAAGTGAAACCAGGTTCGTTGGGCCACCGTGAAACCTTCGCCGACATCGGCCAGACAGTAGCCAGCTACTTTGGCGTGTCACCGATGGATTACGGTAAATCCATGCTCTAAGCCCCGTATTTCAAGCCGCAGCGTTGTTGCTACGCGCCTGGCTGCAACTCGAAATTCAAGGCTTAGATGTTTGATGTTTTTATTAAATATGATTTCTGAAGGAAGATAATTATGGCTACGCCGCACATTAATGCTGAAATGGGTGATTTCGCTGACGTAGTACTGATGCCGGGCGATCCGCTGCGTGCAAAATACATCGCGGAAACTTTCCTGGAAGGCGCGGTGGAAGTGAACAACGTGCGTGGCATGCTGGGCTTCACCGGTACCTACAAGGGCCGCAGAATCTCCGTAATGGGCCACGGTATGGGTATCCCATCCTGCTCCATCTATGCGCGTGAACTGATTGCCGAATTCGGCGTGAAGAAAATCATCCGTGTGGGTTCTTGCGGCGCGGTGCGTGACGATATCAAACTGCGTGACGTGGTGATTGGTATGGGTGCTTGCACCGATTCCAAAGTAAACCGTCTGCGTTTCAAGGATCACGACTACGCGGCAATCGCCGACTTCGATATGGTGCGTAATGCCGTAGACGCGGCAGCAGCGCAGGGTATCCCGGCGCGTGTGGGCAACATCTTCTCCGCTGATCTGTTCTATACGCCGGATCCGGATATGTTCCAGGTGATGAAGAAGTACGGCATCCTGGGCGTGGAAATGGAAGCGGCCGGTATCTACGGCGTGGCGGCTGAGCTGTTCGAAGAATTCGGTTCCAAGGCACTGACCATTTGTACCGTCTCCGACCACATTCTGCGTCATGAAGCGACCACCGCTGCAGAGCGTCAAACCACCTTTAATGAAATGATCATTATCGCGCTGGAATCTGTGCTGCTGGGCGACAAAGCCTAATCATACTGCGGGCGCAGCGTTCTGCTGCGCCCCAGCCAATCTATTCATCGTGCTCCCCTCATTTTCTTGAAATGCTTTACCTTATAGGTAATTAGCGCTATTACTCTATTCATCAATCTATTCACTCCTCTATTCATCTATGACCAGCCTCGAGCAAGTTCTGCGTAAGGGGCCCGCCGCGTCGAAAGCACTCACCGATGCGCTGGGTATTAGCCAACCGACGCTGTCGCGCCGTATCCGTGTACTGGCGGAAGCGGTACTGGCTATGGGTAAAGGCCGAGCCACTCGCTATGCATTGCGCAGGGTTGTGGGGGGAGACGTATTTTCCACTCTATCAGGTGGATGAGCAGGGCACAGCATGAGTTGATCAGCGAGGCATTCCGTAGTCTTGCCGACCAGATGTTGATGCAGGTTCAAGGGTTGAATGAACACATCCAGCGCATGGCTTAAAGCAAGCCTAGGGCATCTTCTCTTCTTTCTTATCTTCCGGCTTTTCGTCATCGTCATCTTCCACCGTATTGCCTTCCTCCAACGGCGTGTTGGCGGTTAACAGGTACGGGGACTGCTGCCAGCGGCTGCGGCGGTGCTGCAACAGCGTACGGGCTAGGATGATGCCGATGGCCAGCGCCAGCAAAATCATCAGGCGCAGCAGGTTGGTGGTGTTATCCACCTGTTTGGATTCGGTCGCCAGCACGTGGGTGTCCAGCGTGATGCGGATAAAGCCGATCGGCCCGTCTTTGTTCTCAATGGGTTCAACCAGCTGATGATTGAAGTAGCTGCCGGCGCGTTTACCGTCAAGCGACAGGCGATCGCGTATACTTATCTGCTCACCGGCGTGGGAAACCAGGGATCCGTCCAACTGATAGACGCTGGCGTCCAAAATGCGGCTGTGGTCGGTGAGCTGTTTGAGGATGGCGTCGATGCGTTGGTTGTCGACGTCGCTGTCGTCATCCATCAGGGGGGCCAGGCTGGATGCCACCTGTTTGGTCAGCGTTTGCGCCAGTTCTTCCACCTGTTCGGATCGCGCCAATTGGTGACTCAGGCTAAAATAGGAAGCGCCCTGCATCAACAGCACCAGCAAAGCCAGGCAAATCAGGATAATAGCGGTGCGGTGCAGGCGGAATTTCAGTTTAGCGCGGGCCATGCAGGTTCCTTGGGCATCTTGGACACTTTATGTTGCCAGAAGCAATGGCGATAGGATAGCTTGATGCGTCGTTTTATCATGCAGTGTTTTTTCAGGAGTTAAGGATGTCGAATAGTCTGACCTATTGCGATCTCCCGGCTGAGATCTCTCAATGGCCGGGTCTTCCCCTTTCGCTGAGCGGTGACGAAGTGATGCCGCTGGATTATCGGGCGGGTCATACCGGTTGGCTATTATATGGCAGAGAACTGAACAAAACGCGCATTACCGATTTCCAGCGCAAGCTGGGCGCGGCGATGGTGATCGTCACTGCCTGGTGCGTAGAGGATTATCAGGTGGTGCGTCTGGCGGGCACGCTGACGGCACGCGCCAAAACGCTGGCGGCGGAGAGCGGGCTGGACGTGGCGCCGCTGGGCAAGATCCCCCACCTGCGCACCCCCGGGTTGCTGGTGATGGATATGGACTCCACCGCGATTGAAATTGAATGCATCGACGAGATTGCCAAACTGGCGGGCGTCGGTGAGCAGGTGTCGGAAGTGACCGAACGCGCGATGCGCGGCGAGCTGGACTTTACCGCCAGCCTGCGTCAGCGCGTCGGTACGCTGAAAGGCGCCGATGCCAATATCCTCAAGCAGGTGCGTGACGAGCTGCCGCTGATGTCCGGGCTGACCAACCTGGTGCGCAAGCTGCAGGCGATGGACTGGCATGTGGCGATTGCCTCCGGCGGCTTCACCTACTATGCCGAGTATCTGCGTGACAGACTGAAGCTGGTGGCGGTGGTGGCTAACGAGCTGGAGATCCGCGACGGCAAACTGACCGGCGAGGTGCTGGGACCGGTGGTGGACGCGCAGTTCAAAGCCGATACGCTGGTAGCGCTGGCGGAAAAACTGGGTATTCCACCGCAGCAAACTGTCGCCATCGGCGACGGCGCCAACGATTTGAAAATGATGCAGGTTGCCGGGTTGGGCATTGCCTATCACGCCAAACCGAAAGTGTATGAGAAGGCGCAGGTGTCGATTCGCCATGCCGATCTTATGGGCGTGCTGTGCGTGTTGACCGGCAGCCTGAAACACGAAGTACGCTAAAGTAGGCCCCTGACCCGGCGATGACGCCCGTCAGCGGCAATGTGGTAATAAAGCAGAGGTAATACGTGGCAAAAGCAGCAAAACGGGCGTTTGTATGTAATGAGTGCGGCGCAGATTATCCGCGCTGGCAGGGGCAGTGCAGCGCTTGCCACGCCTGGAACAGCATTACAGAAGTGCGTCTGGCTGCCGTGTCTTCCTCTTCTCGCAACGAGCGTCTGAGCGGCTACGCCGGCGATGCCGGTATCAGCAAGGTACAAAAGCTGTCGGACATCAGCCTGGAAGAGCTGCCGCGTTTTTCCACCGGTTTCCTGGAGTTTGACCGCGTGCTGGGCGGCGGGGTGGTTCCGGGCAGTGCGATCCTGATCGGCGGTAACCCCGGCGCAGGTAAAAGTACCTTGCTGCTGCAGGTGCTGTGCAAACTGTCCGAGCAGATGAAAACCCTGTACGTCACCGGTGAGGAATCACTGCAGCAGGTCGCGATGCGCGCCCATCGTCTCGGCTTGCCAACCGGCGGCCTGAATATGCTGTCGGAAACCAGCATCGAACAGATCTGCCTGATCGCCGAGCAGGAACAGCCGAAGCTGATGGTGATCGACTCCATTCAGGTGATGCACATGGCGGATATTCAATCTTCGCCGGGTAGCGTTGCGCAGGTACGTGAAACGGCGGCTTATCTGACGCGTTTCGCCAAGACGCGCGGCGTGGCGATTGTCATGGTCGGTCACGTCACCAAAGACGGTTCCCTGGCCGGGCCGAAAGTATTGGAACACTGCATCGACTGTTCGGTGCTGCTGGACGGCGACGCCGATTCACGTTTTCGTACCCTGCGCAGCCATAAAAACCGCTTTGGTGCGGTGAATGAGCTGGGCGTGTTCGCCATGACCGAGCAGGGCCTGCGTGAGGTCAGCAACCCGTCTGCCATCTTCCTCAGCCGTGGCGATGAGGTCACCTCCGGCAGTTCGGTGATGGTGGTTTGGGAAGGTACGCGGCCGTTGCTGGTGGAAATTCAGGCGCTGGTGGATCATTCCATGATGTCTAACCCGCGGCGAGTGGCGGTCGGCCTGGAGCAAAACCGATTGGCGATCCTGTTGGCGGTGCTGCATCGCCATGGCGGATTGCAGATGTCCGATCAGGACGTGTTCGTTAACGTGGTCGGTGGGGTGAAGGTCAGTGAAACCAGCGCCGATTTGGCGTTGCTGATGTCGCTGGTGTCCAGCCTGCGTGACCGCCCATTGCCGAACGATTTGGTGGTGTTTGGCGAAGTGGGGCTGGCGGGGGAGATCCGTCCGGTACCGAGCGGTCAGGAACGGATTTCCGAAGCGGCGAAACACGGCTTCAAGCGTGCCATCGTGCCGCACGCTAACGTGCCGAAAAAACCGCCGGCCAATATGCAGGTGTTTGGCGTGAAGAAACTGGCGGATGCGCTGGACGTGTTGGAACAGTTTTATTAATTGCCACGCGGTACGCAGATTATGCTATTTTGTTTAGCATACTAAACGGAGGGGCTATGCGGCAATTCGATTACCTGAAGGCGTCGATTAAGCAAAAGAACTGCACTCTGCAGCAGGTGGCGGATGCCAGTGGCATGACCAAAGGCTATCTTAGCCAGCTGTTAAACGACAAAATCAAAAGCCCTAGCGCCCAGAAGCTGGAGGCGCTGCACCGTTACCTCGGGCTTGAGTTTCCACGCCGTGAGAAAAAGGTCGGCGTGGTGTTTGGTAAATTTTACCCTCTGCACACCGGTCATATTTACCTGATCCAGCGAGCCTGTAGCCAGGTGGATGAGTTGCACGTGATCCTGTGTCACGATGAACCGCGCGATCGGGAGCTGTTCGACAACAGCTCGATGTCGCAACAGCCGACGGTCAGCGATCGTCTGCGCTGGCTGCTGCAAACCTTCAAGTATCAGAAAAACATTCATATTCACTCGTTTGACGAACAGGGCATCGAGCCCTATCCGCACGGCTGGAACGTGTGGAGTGACGGGGTGAAAGCTTTTCTGGAGCAAAAGGCCATAGTGCCGAGCTTTATCTATTCCAGTGAAGCACAGGATGCTCCGCGCTATCGCGAACATCTGGGCATTGAAACCATTCTGATCGATCCCGAACGTTCATTTATGAACATCAGCGGCCGCCAAATCCGCCAGGATCCGTTCCGCTATTGGGATTATATTCCGACCGAAGTGAAGCCGTTTTTTGTACGCACCGTGGCTATCCTCGGCGGCGAGTCGAGCGGGAAATCGACCCTGGTCAATAAGCTGGCGAACATCTTCAACACCACCAGCGCCTGGGAATATGGCCGCGACTACGTGTTCTCTCACCTCGGCGGGGATGAGATGGCGCTACAGTATTCCGACTATGACAAAATCGCCCTGGGCCAGGCGCAGTACGTCGATTTTGCGGTGAAATACGCCAATAAAGTGGCGTTTATCGATACCGACTTCGTGACCACTCAGGCGTTCTGCAAAAAGTACGAAGGACGCGAGCACCCCTTTGTACAGGCGTTGATCGACGAGTACCGCTTTGATCTGGTGATCCTGTTGGAGAACAACACCCCATGGGTGGCGGATGGGTTGCGCAGCCTGGGCAATCCCAACGATCGCAAGGCATTTCAGTATTTGCTGGAAGAGATGCTGCGGGCCAACAACATTGAATACGTACATGTAGAGTCCAGCGATTACGACGAGCGCTTCCTGCGCTGCGTAGAACTGGTCAAACAGCTGCTGGCGGCCGATGCCAGCCGCCTGGTTGGCGTTGCAGTCTAAGCCTGCGGGGCGCAGGCTGCGCCCCGTCGGTCATCAGTAAACAATCACCAGTTTTCCCTGCATATGTCCGTCGAGCAGTTTTTGATGCGCGGCGGTCAGCGTCGGCACCGTTAGCCCGTGCATCGTTTCGCTCAGGGTGGTGCTCAGCTTCCCTTCATCCAGCAGTTGCGCCACTTGCTTGAGGATCTCGCCCTGCTGAGCGATATCCGGCGTGTTGAACATACTGCGGGTAAACATCAATTCCCAGTGCAGCGCGGCGCTTTTCAGCTTCAGTGCGCTCTGGTCCAACGGCTGGGCGTTTTCCACGATGGTGCAGATATGGCCCATCGGCGCGATCAGATCGGAGATGGCTTGCCAGTGGCCGTCGGTATCGTTCAGGCACAGAATATAATCCACGTTCTCAATACCCTGTTGCGCCAGGTTAGCTTTCAGATCGCGGTAGTCCACCACCAGATCGGCACCCCGTTCCAGACACCAGGCCGCCGACTCGGGACGAGAGGCGGTCGCAATCACCTTCACCTGACTGCGCTGTGCCGCAAACGGGATCGCCAGCGAACCAACACCACCGGCGCCGCCGATGATCAACAGAGTTTTCCCCGGTGCCGCATCCTGAATTTTCAGATGTTCGAACAGTGCTTCCCAGGCAGTCAGTGCAGTCAGAGGCATGGCGGCAGACTCGGCCCAGTTCAGGCTGCGAGGCTTGTGGGCAGTAATACGTGAATCGATCAATTGTTGGGTGCTGTTGCTGCCCGGGCGAGTGATATCACCGGCGTACCAAACCTCATCGCCGGGTTTGAAGCCGCTGACGCTGCTGCCCACTTCAACCACGACGCCGCTGGCGTCCCAACCGAGAATGCGTGGCTGCTGCAGGCCGCTTTTTTGCAGGCCGGCATGGACCTTGGTATCCACCGGGTTGACCGACACCGCTTTCACTTCCACCAACAGATCGTACTGACCCGGCGTGGGTTTTTCCGGGCTGATCTCTATGAAGGCGGCGGGGTTTTTCGGGTCTACGGCAATGGCTTTAATCGGCATGACTGTGCTCCTTTCGAATGAATAACCTCAGTGTAGACCTCTTAAGAGGGAGTGATAAGATGGACAATAACTAACTAAGTGTTCGTATGAGGTGAACAATGAGGTTTAAGCAGCTGCAGGATATGGCGCTGTTTGCGCTGGTGGCCGAGTGCGGCAGTTTTACCGCCGCCGCCAAACGCGCCGCTTTGCCGAAGTCCAGCGTCAGCCAGCGCATCAGCCAGTTGGAACAGACGCTGGGCCTGCGCTTGCTGAACCGTACCACCCGCCAGCTCAACCTGACCTTTGCCGGCGAACGCTATCTGGAACACTGCCAGGAGATGCTGAATGCTGCCGAACGCGCCGATTTTGCGCTGCAACGGCTGCGTGACAACCCGAGTGGTCGGTTGCGCATCTCAACCCCTGCCGGGCTGGGGGCGACGTTGCTGGCGCGGCTGGCGGCGGATTTTCAGCGCCAATACCCGGACGTGTCACTGGAGGTGTCGGTATCCGATGCGATGGTGGATATGGTGCAGGACGGATTTGACGCCGCATTACGCACCGGCAAACCGCAGGACTCCTCGCTGATTGGCCGGCGTTTGGGGCATGCGCCGCGCTATTTGCTGGCATCGTCGGCATATCTGGCGCAGTACCCGCCGATCCTGCATCCGCAACAGTTGCAGCAGCACCGCTGCATCGCGCATCGTTCCTGGCCCGCATGGAATCTGCGCCGGGGCGATGAGTATTTTCGCTGGCAACTGCCGACGCTGCATATCACCGATAATCTGCTGTACGCGCGCGAATGTGCGATTTACGGCGCGGGTATTACTTTGTTGCCGGCATTTCTCAGCCGCGAGGTAGTGGCGCAAAAACAGCTGGTGGAGGTGTTGCCGGAATGGCAGGCGGAAGGCAATGAACTCTATCTGGTTTATCCCAGTCGCAAGCTCAATTCCCCGGCGCTGGCCTGTTTTATTGACGTGGTGTTGCAACACCCGGTATTTGACGATTATGCCCGCGAGCTGGCGCGGGAATAAAAAAAGGCGCCGCATGCGGCGCCTTTCGGATTACTTGGCGATTCTCTTGTACTTGATACGGTGCGGCTCAAGCGCTTCGGCGCCCAGCGTACGTTTCTTGTACTCTTCGTATTCGGTGAAGTTACCTTCGAAGAACTCGACGTTACCTTCATCCTGGTAATCCAGAATGTGGGTAGCAATACGGTCGAGGAACCAACGGTCGTGCGAGATAACCATCGCGCAGCCCGGGAACTCCAACAGGGCGTTTTCCAGCGCGCGCAGGGTTTCAATATCCAGGTCGTTGGTCGGTTCGTCGAGCAGCAGTACGTTGCCGCCAACCTGCAGCAGCTTGGCCAGGTGCAGACGTCCGCGCTCACCGCCGGACAGTTCGCCCACGCGCTTGCCCTGATCGACGCCTTTGAAGTTAAAGCGACCGACGTAAGCACGGCTTGGCATTTCGGTGTTGCCGATACGCATGATGTCCTGGCCGCCGGAGACTTCTTCCCAAACGGTTTTTGAATTGTCCATGCTGTCACGGAACTGATCGACCGACGCCAGCTTGACGGTGTCACCCAGCACGATGCTGCCGGAATCAGGCTGTTCCTGACCGGACATCATGCGGAACAGCGTGGATTTACCGGCGCCGTTCGGGCCGATAATGCCGACAATCGCGCCCTTCGGCACGGCGAAGGAGAGATCGTCAATCAGCACGCGGTCGCCGTAGGACTTGCGCAGGTTGCTGACTTCAACCACTTTATCGCCCAGGCGTGCGCCAGGTGGAATAAAGAGTTCGTTGGTTTCGTTACGCTTTTGGTATTCGGTGCTGTTCAGCTCTTCAAAGCGGGCCAAACGTGCCTTGCCTTTGGACTGACGGCCTTTAGCGCCCTGACGCACCCACTCCAGCTCTTTCTCGATGGATTTGCGGCGTGCGGCTTCGGAAGAGGCTTCCTGCGCCAGACGTGCATCTTTCTGCTCCAGCCAGGAAGAGTAGTTGCCTTCCCACGGGATGCCTTCGCCACGGTCCAGCTCGAGGATCCAGCCGGCCACGTTGTCGAGGAAGTAACGGTCGTGGGTGATCGCCACAACGGTTCCTTCGAAGTCGTGCAGGAAGCGTTCCAGCCAGGCCACGGATTCCGCATCCAGGTGGTTGGTCGGTTCGTCCAGCAGCAGCATGTCCGGTTTTTCCAGCAGCAGGCGGCACAGCGCGACACGGCGACGTTCACCACCGGACAGGTTGGCGATTTTTGCGTCCCATTCCGGCAGGCGCAACGCATCGGCGGCGCGCTCAAGCTGGGTATTCAGGTTGTGGCCATCATGGGCCTGAATGATTTCTTCCAGACGGCCCTGTTCAGCGGCCAGCTTGTCGAAGTCCGCGCCTTCTTCAGCGTACAGCGCGTACACTTCATCAAGACGTTTCAGGGCACCGACCACTTCCGCCAGCGCTTCTTCGACCGACTCGCGGACGGTGTGCTCCAGATTCAGCTGCGGCTCCTGAGGCAGGTAGCCGATTTTGATCCCTTGCTGCGGGCGAGCTTCACCTTCGATATCGGTGTCGATGCCGGCCATGATGCGCAACAGAGTGGATTTACCCGAGCCGTTCAGACCCAGCACGCCGATTTTGGCGCCAGGGAAGAAGCTCAGTGAGATGTTTTTCAGAATATGACGCTTCGGCGGAACCACTTTGCCGACGCGGTGCATGGTATAGACGTATTGAGCCACGGTGCTCTAACCCTCTTGGTTACTGGTTTTTATGATGTCCCACTCTTGCTATGGGGCATGTATGGGGCATTTTTACTGAGCTTTGAATTCAACAGTGTTAACTGGTCACTATTGTGGTCCGGGATCCAGTCGCCGTACACGTTGAACAGCATCTGCGCCGAGGTATGCCCCATCTGCGTCGCAATAAACGCAGGGTTGGCCCCGGCGGACAGTGACCAGCACGCATAAGTATGGCGCGACTGGTACGCATTTCGATGCCGAAGTTTAGCCCGTTTTAACGTTTTATCCCAGCTATCACTGATTGAGGTGACCGTATAGCGATCGCCCACGGCGCCGTGACCATTCACACCAGGCTTGAAAACGAACGTGCACGGATCCTTCCTCGATTTCCCCACTTCCCTCAGTACCACGTTAACCAAAATTTGCGGCATTAGCCGGGTGATGGCTTGTTGCCTTTTCAGGGCGTCGACCGCCGGTTGCATCAAAAAAATAACGCGGTCGGTGCCGGCCTGCGTTTTTGGCAGCGTGTACTGCTTCACTGAGGTCCAGTTGCGGCGCACCGTGAGTGTGCCTGCATCCAGATCGATATCTTCCCATGCCAGCGCGGCGATCTCCCCATGACGTAACCCGGTATAAACGGCCACAGTCCACAGGTTGATAGTTTGCTCATTCAGGCAAGCATTGATAAAGCGCGAGAATTCATCCTGCGTCAGTGGATCCGGCCGGACCTTAGCCCGCTTTAGCTTGCTGACAGAAATCCCCGGGTCGACATCAATGTAACCATTGTCATAGCCAAACTTGATGGCTCCCTTGGTGCAGGTCATATAGTCGTTAACCGTGGCCACGCTTCTGCCTTTGGTGACGGTTTTCCGGTTACGCCGCGGTCGCTGCAGGCCGGTGAGCAGCTCGTTACGCAGTCGCAGTAAGTCTTCCTGCGTCAGCGTTCTGGCCAGCCGGCCTTTGCCGAGGATCTGGCTGCAGGTTTCCAGCTTCACTTCGTATCGACGGAGCGTATTTAGTGACAGTTCCGGGGTCTTCAATGACAGGTAGCGCGACAACAGGTCCGCCACCGTCAGATCCTTGGGTGCCCCTTTGTTTTCTGTAACAGCAGCAGATTGAGGAAACTGTTTCGCATAGTCAAAAGTGCCTGAGCGGATCGCAAAACATATCGCCTGGCGCATTTCGCCGGCCGATTTCCTGTTTCTGGGTGTATCCGGGAGCCCCAGAGATTCCCGATGACGTTTGCCGTTAAAAATAAACCAGACGCGAAGGTAGCCACCGTGGCTCTCGACCCCGGTGGGATATGCTCTCTTCTTCTCCATAACATAGCCTTATTCAGTCCGTCGGCTGGCGGCCGCGCTGGGTGGCGAACCAGGCGTTTATCGTGGGCAGGTGATACATGGTGTCGCTGTTAGGCTTGTTATCGCCATCAGTGGCAACCAATATCCACTCCTTCCCCTGGCGCCAGGCGCCCTTGCGACGGTAAGCACGGATCTTCCCTTCAGAAATGCCGGTGACCAGAATTAACCATTCTTTGGTCAACCATTCATTCGGTTGGATGATCATTACGCCCATGCTTTCTAAAGCTGGTATCTGAATACCTTGTAAAACAGTCAGATCAACGGCAGCCATATTATTTCTCCACGTTTAGGGCCCGCTGCAACGGGCCAGTAAAATTACAGTTCGGTCGGGTGCTGGTGGGGGGCCAGTAATCGCTGGTGGATTGCCGAAACATACCGCGCCTGGTGAATTGCATCAGCCAGCGCATTATGGCGTTCGCCGTCGAAGGGCAGATCACGTTTTGGGTCAAACCCAATCCGCCGGCCGAGGTTCACCATGGTGCGCACGTCCAGATCGTTGAACCAGTTCCAGCAGGGCGGCACACCGCAGCGCTCATAAGCCCCGCGAAGAATGACATTGTCGAAGGCGGCGCCGTTGCCCCAGACCTTCAGGTACTTCGGCTGATTGCAACCGAGAGCAACAAAACGAGTAAGGGCATCGAGGGAATCAGCTATTGGTTTGGCTTCGTCGTCGGTGATCGCCGCTCGGGCTTCACTGCTTTGCTTCAGCCACCAGTTAATGGTATCGCCATCAGGAACGGCGCCGGCGGCCAGCTCGCTTGCCAGATTCACAGCTGTATAGAACTGCGGTCCCAGTTCGCCGGTGGCGGGGTCGAAGAACACAGCACCGACCGCTACGATTGGCGCGTTGGGCTTGTTGCCCATGGTTTCCAGGTCAATCATCAGGTTGTTCATTGTTTTTCACCTTGAGTTGGTGCTGTTGCCAGCATTGCTTTATAGACGAGCGTGACCTTATCCATACCGGTATCCATGGCCTTTAGGCCTGCCGCCCACTGCTTTGGTGTTGGCTCAACCGGCACCAACTTGTAACCCTGGCTTACAGGTTGAGTCAGCATTGGGGCGCGGCGTTGCCAGACAATCCATGCCATCGCCATATCCCATGCCAAATATTCATTGTCGCCGTTCTTTGCTCTACGGCGGTCGACAGTCTCGCCAAATCGTTGAGCAACAAAAGACTCGAAGGCATGCCGTTCATCTGGCACTGCTGGCGCTGGCGGGGCGTTCATTACAATTTTCAAAGCCTCATAGAGACAGCCTTTCAGATTATTGAATTGACGCCCATTGAGTGGCCCATGCTCAGTCAGGGTGTCGTGCAATTTCCACGCGGCATCATTGACCACGTTAGAACCGATGTCGGGAATGACTGACGCTTCCGGCTGCGCCTCTCGGTTAGCCAGGAGTTCGGCGGCAATTTTCTCAGCCTCACCCCATCGCAAGCTAGGCGATCGGCGCTCTGCTATTTCTCGTAGTCTTTCAAGCGGCAGAATCATGCATTCAATCTCCCATAGTCTTCGAGTTCTAAGTTTGTACGGCAGGTGAAGTTGATCCAACGCCAGACGGTACTGGAATCCACCACATCCATCTTTTCGGCGATTTCAGTAGCGATCAGGCCTTCATCAGCCAACTTTCGGCACAGATCAACATCGTAGTCGCTGTATTTCGCATGGGGATGGTGTTCACCACGCGGCTTTCCGGGGTTAATTCCACGCTTGCGCATTGCTGTGCATACAGCTTCTCGTGTCCTACCCAAATGCCGTGCGATTTCTTCCTGCGTCAGCCGCTGCCGATTATCTTTCATGAATTTTATTTCCCAATCGGCGTAGTCTCGAAAGCATCTGTACAGCTGGATTCCAAGGCTTTCAGCTTTCTGCCGAACGACCCTAGGTGAAACGCCGAACATTTTCGCGATGATTGGCGTCGGAATGACTGGGCCGAGGCGAAACAGCATTGCCACCCGCATCGGGTGCCAGCGCCGCTGCCGAACCTTCCCTTCGGCCCAATCGCTCCAAACTACTCGCATTATGTTGGGATATAGATTCCGTTTATTTGCCGGCATCACGCGCCTCCACCTTACCTAGGAACACCGCGCGTGAAGGCGACCAGTCACAATACGCGTCAGTTTCAACGTGGCCGAAAATTGCCTTGCAGCGGCGAATGTGCGCACAGTCTCCGCACGTCTTGCCAGAAGGGAGTTTCATTTTGTCCGGATCAGTTGGGTCAAAGTTGAGCTCTTTCATTTTGCCTCCCGGGACCTAGCCAGCCACTCGCGGTTTTTGCGGCAAATTTGTGAAAGCATATTCAGCTCATTGAGAAACGCCCGCATGCCCATGGCAGTACGACGCACACCGTTTTTATTGGACCTGCCAACGGAGCGCTTAGCTTTACGGATAACCCTGCGGTTATGCGCGTTACATACTTCAAGCCAGCGGTCGTTGTTCTTGTTTTTATACGGTGAACGAGCCTTACGATGACGTGATTCACGTTCAATGCGGTGGGCATCATTCAATTCGTCCAGATAGGTTGCTTTGCTCATTTGTCCTCCTGGCGCCGTGCTGGGATAACTCCGTCAACCGGCAGGCATTCATACTGCGGTGGTAACTGCTGCTGGTGGATATCTGCCAGGCAGTTGCTTTGATCTGGATACACCCAGCCTTGCGGCACGAACTCGCAAGGCTGGTACGTGTAGCAGATGAGCAGGAACAGGCCGAACATCACGCAGCCCTCTCAGCGGTCAGCTGGTGGAATCGCTGCAGGAACATGGTCCGTGCCTGCACCGGGTTTACCGGAGAGACAAGAAAGTCTTCAGAAGGGGCGATCCCTTCGAGCATTGGCCACGGTGTACCGTCGTCAATATCGAGGTCACGGCGTTCGGTGGCCAGCATCACCAGATCCGCATGTTTGACTGCTGGGCTATTCGTAGCCGGGAGATTAAATTTATAACGAATAACGAAATCAATATTGTTTTCAATGCCACGATAGTCAGGAATTAATTGCTTAAGCGGCGATGGAATATCTTTGCAATAAGCCTCATGAGCATCATGCAATAATGCTTCAAGTGCGTACTCAGGTGCCACTATCTGGCTTGCAATAACACAGTGCTGAGCCACGCTATAAAATTCAGGAATATGCCCGTTAAAACGGCATTCATGCGATAACGCTTGAGCGATATCTTCAATGCAAATATCGTCTACAGATGGCGCGGCGTAGTCAAAACGCTTGCCAGTAAATGTTAAAATCCAAGACATAGTTTCTCTCCACACAGTTTTTGGCAACACTTCACCAAATACCCCATTACTGGGGTATTTGAGGCTGTATTACTGAGGTTTAATTAAGCTTTAAATTTACCGATGAAGGATTCGACTTCAACGCCATCGAACTTGCTGATCAGCAGGTCGCGGAATTCGGCGGCAATTTCTTCCTCCGCTGTTTCCAACTGAACAATTCGCAGCACTAAAATCGGCTTGTCACTGGTGATAATGCTGTAGCGCAATTTGAAGGGGCGTTCGCCCAGACCTTCATAAGGTACACATTTGAATTCGAAGGCCGCCGGCATAACGTCTTTGCTCTTGGCTTCAACGCTTTCCATCAGCGAGCGTTTGCCACTGAAATCGTTCTCTTCATGATCGGAGGTTGAGATTGACTCAATGGTGATGCGGCGAACGGCGCCAACAGCCTGCTTGATATCCAGCACAGTGCCGTCAGCATCAAAGGCCAGCAGGAAATCACGGTTATCTTCCAGCCATTCAGCCAGTTCTTTCTGACCCTGTTTACGGCCGTTGATTTCCAGCAGGCCAGTAAATGGCGCTGTTTTCTTCAGAATAATTGCAGCTTTGTTATCGGCGTGGCCTGGGTTATCCAGTGTGCCCAGGTTGAAGATGGTTTCAGCCTGCATGCGATCCGCGTCGATGAAACAGCGGACGCCTGCGCCAGCGTAGTCTGAAGAGTATTTAACGAAGTCTTCAATACTGGTAGTGGTCATGTTTCCACGGAAGCGGAAGCGGTTTGCGTTGAACCCCTCCAGGTTGTGGAGATCGACATCATTCGGTAATACAGCTACAGGACAATCGGTCAGTTCCAAATTCTTGAGTAATGATGCTGCAAGAGTGAGGTTTTTAATTTGCTCGATGGCAGAACCGTCTAATTGAGACATAAATATAATCCTATCTATTAATAAAATGACTGTGTTAATGAAAGTGTGGCGTTATTACTGAGCGACGCGTAATTTACCGTCAGTCTTTCCGTCAACAGTAAATAGCTGACCTTGGTCTTCTTGCAGAATTGTCAGCTTGCCACCTTTGCCAACGTACATTGGTGTTTCGGTGGTATCTTCTTCTGAAACTTTCCCGCGCGGGGTAGGGGTAACAAATTTAAGCTGGTGCTTAATACCGACACGTTTCTCTTCGACAGAATTGCTTAAGCGGTCAAGGTCAAGGGTAATAACGAGTTTTCCCTTGCCGCCATTATTAAGAACACCCAGCGCCGTAGCGTTTAAAGCTGCTGAGATTTTATTCATAAACACACCGGCATCCAGTTCGCCCAGAAAATCCGGCACGTTGGTCTTGCGGTCATCACTCATTGAATACTCCTCACACTAAGCGGCGATCGCCGCGGTTTTCTCCACACACCAGGTAGCGCACCGGTACAGGTTTTTTATACTGTGCAAATAGAAAAATTGATCTGCCCAGTGCGCTACCTGATGTGTAAAAAAGGGCGGCCAGCCTACGAACATTATCTTCACCTCCGAGGGGTAGAAGCTCGGCGAGGCCGCCAAAGACTACACACAGCACTTACTTGGTTGTGACACCAGGGCGCTACCCCTGCTTATTTCCGGCCGCTCAGTTCGCTGTATTGGCGGTATGGTGGCCGCACAGCCGATTTCCGGTCTTCCTCCCGCCTGCGGTGCAGTGCGCTTGCACACATCACAACGTAAAGAGCACTACCGGTGTCCGAATCGAACGGACCTTTTCGTTGCCCATCGCCTAACGTTCTGGTCTAGGTGGCGTGAATTGAACCCGCCGTTATGCCTTGCTCGTCAGTGCCCTTTACGTTGTGTGCTCCGTAACGTGGAGCGGACGGCCTTCTTTTAAGCCTCACGGGGCATTCTTTAACCGGGAGTGAGCTTAACCGGTTTCACTGCCGTGACAGGGAGGGTTACTTGCCGTTCGCCTTCTCCAAAACACACCGGCTGACGCCGGGCGGCCCGTTTTGAATCGAATTCGTTGCTGGTCTTTCCCAGCCGTCACCGCGCCTACGTCGCGAACACGCCACTTGGTAGACATTTATAGGCCGTCTTGAAAGTGGTAAGCCATCCAGCCTTGATAAAAACCCGCACCGGATGCTTATCAAGAATGTGCCGTCTCTTCCGGCTGTCATGCCGGTTGAACTCCCCGGCAAGGAGTGCTGACCTTCCAGCCAGCGTGGTGGGGATTGCAAGCGAACCGCTGAACTTACCCACTTGGCGGTATCACCATCCGGATGCCGCCGCATAATTCCGAATGGCACTGCTACAGGTTGTGGTGGCCGGCGGACAACGCCCCGAAGTCCACCAGCCAGATCCACAACGGTATGCTCACTCATGAGTTAGGATCCTCCACCGCTCCCAGAACTGAGGGAAAGGGCGAGTGAGCATGCCGTTGTGCGTCTGTTCGTTCCCGATAGGTACATTATGTATCTCAAGGGTACATTGTCAAGCGTAAAAAAACCTGCCGAAGCAGGTTATGTGCGATTTATAATCGTTATGTTCTATATCGCCTTGGTTTTCCAGAAAAAATAACTGTCCCGATAATAGAGCAGTTCCCGTCAATTTTGATGTACTGCTCTGGCCAATTCTTATTTAGGGCTTTCAAGTACTTCTGGCCTGCATCTTCAACCAGCCGTTTGAACGTTGTTTCACCTGATTCAAGAAGAAGGGCGATCACGTCATCCCCGTGCACTGCGGGAACCTCCGGATCAACAAAAATCATATCACCGGGCCTGTATTCATCACTCATAGAGTCACCGATTACCCTAAGTATGTAAGTCATAGGCCCACAGGGTACGGGGCATGGGTATCTTTCGGTCAAACTCAAATCGGCCTCACAATAACCAATCTCTGTCCAAGCTCCGGCCTGCACCCAGGAAATAACAGGGACCATATGAATTTCTAGATCTGTATCAGAAACGTCAGGTGCTGAGGAGGTAGAGGTTACATTGGTAGTCTGGTGTTCCTTATCCAGCCAGCCTTCAGGTAATGAAAAGCATTTTTCAATATGGCGTGCGAGGTCATCACCGATTTTTTTCGTCGGGTTTTTACCGATGACTCGGCTGATCTGAGTTGGCTCACGATCAAGCAGCACTGCAAAAGAGTTGTTCCCTCCAGTGCTATCACGCAGCTTTCTGGCGTTCTCACGCCGGATTTCTTCATTAGTTTTCATACCCATCATTTAAAGATGTGTACCGGCTTGGTACAAGGGCCTTGCGGGTTCATATAAATAATGCATAATGTATCTCGGAGGTACAAAAATGAAAGAATATTGGGACACCCTTAATAAGGCAGAGCAAAACGCTCTCGCGAAGCGTGTTGGTAGCAGTTCCGGTTATCTGCGGTTGATTTTTAACGGTTACAAAAAAGCTGGTTTTTCCCTTGCTAAGAAAATCGAAGAGGAAACCGGCGGTGGCGTTACAAAAATTCAACTCCGACCAGATATTTACGGAAATCCTATCACCACCCGTAAAGCAAGTTAACTACCAAAGGAAAAACAACATGGTAGAGCCAAATTTGAAAGATGTAGTGAAAGGCATGTGTAAGGCGGTGGCTGGTGGCCGTTCGGCGATGGCCGGCGCCCTGGGCATGTCTGAGACGGCCTTCAACAACAACCTGTACGAGAAGAACGGCTGCCGCTTCTTTGAGATCGGTGAGCTGGAAGCCATGGAAGATATTTCCGGCACCAACCTGTTGACCGAATATTTCGCCCGGCGCCGCGGTTTGCTGGTGGTTGAAATCCCGGCATTGGAAGAACTTGACCAGGTGGAGTTGTTCAGCAAGAGCATCCGCACCGCGGCGCACCGTGGCCATGTGGATCAGATCATTCAGGAGTCGCTTGCAGACGGAGTCATTGATGAGAAAGAAGCTGCCGACATTATGCGTTATCACCGCAAGCACCTGCAGGCGCGTGATGCAGAGGTTAGGGCTGTGCTGGCGCTGTTTGGCAAAAAAGCCAAATGCCAGAAAGGTTGACGCCCAGAGGTTGCAGCCGCTGGGCGTCGGGGTGCGAATAAATCAGTGTGTGGAGAAATAATCGCATGAGCAATTTAACCAGAAATTCAATAGTGCCGCAAATCCGCTGCCGTGCAATGACTGGCGGTAAATCTGCGTCGCCGTTCCGGTATGAAGTAAATGTAATGGGTCAGTGGATTGCCAGCAACTACCAGTTTGCGCGCTGGGTGGTAGATAGCGGTCACTGGCTGGCCCGTGGTCAGGAGGGGATATGAACACTTTAACCAACTCCGTCATGCCAACAATGAGCAGCCGCGAGATAGCCGCTTTGGTTCAGAGTAACCATTCCGATGTGAAGCGTTCGGCTGAACGTCTCCATGTAGCTCATCTTTTAACCCAGCCGTTGGCTGAGTTCGAATTTGTCCACAATGGCAACACCTACACCGAGTACCGTTTCAATAAGCGTGATTCTTTGGTGCTAGTTGCCCGGCTTTCCCCTCAGTTCACCGCCGCAGTGGTTGACCGTTGGCAGGAGCTGGAAGAAGGGCGCACCCCGTCGGTACCTCAGTCACTGCCTGAAGCATTGCGTCTGGCCGCTGATATGGCCGAACAGAAAGCCGCCCTGGAGCAGAAGGTGCGGGCTGACGCGCCGAAAGTGGCCTTTGTCGATCACTACGTCGACGCCAGCGGCGCTAAAAGCCTGCGTGAGACAGCCAAAATCCTGAACATGCCAGAGAAGGCGATGATTGAAGCGCTGATCCGCGATCGGGTGCTGTTCCGACAGTCCAATAACCTCCTTCCGCATTCGCAACGTCAGCGAGAGGGGCTGCTTACCGTAAAAACGGGCACCTCCGACCATTCAGGCCATGCCTATACGCAAACACGCGTGACGCCGCGCGGCATCCAATGGATCGCTGAGCGCTACGCCTCTGAGCTGATGGTGGGCTGATATGGCGAACTTACCTATTCAGGCTGGCTACCATTACCGCGATCGCAATCACGCAGTGGTGCTGGTGCACAGCACTGATCCGGAGCGCGAGACCGTCACCTACAGCCCGGTAGGGCAAGAATGGGCTATCACCACGGCGATCATTATTTTCCGGTCACGATTTATCAGGTTTGAATTATGAGTACAAAACTAACCGCATACGTGTGGGATGGCTGCGCGGCGGCAGGTATGAAGTTGTCCATGGTTGCCATCATGGCGCGTCTGGCTGACTTTTCATCTGATGAAGGGCTGTGTTGGCCGTCTGTAGGGACTATTGCCCGCCAGATCGGCGCCGGTGAAAGCACAGTACGCACGGCACTGGCCAAGCTGGAAAAGGATGGCTGGATCACCCGCCAGCAGCGCAGGAAAGGCAACCGCAATGCTTCCAACATGTACCAACTGAATGTGGCACAGCTTCGTGCTGCTGCAAATTATCAACCTCCAGAATCTGACACCTCAAAATCTGATGCATCAAAAACTGACACCTCAAAATTCGACGGGTCAGAATCTGGCAAAACAGGGCCTTTTGACCCGTCAGAATCTGGGGGGGATCCGTCAGTAAATTCAAAACAAGATCCATCAGATGGTAAAACCCTTTGTCAGCCTGCTGCGCAGACCGACCCTGAAATTGAAATTACTGATCAGGCTAAACAAGTTCTCAAGCACCTGAATCAGGTCACTGGGTCACGTTACCAGCCAGCCAAGGGCACGCTGGAGAATATCCGAGCCCGGCTGCGTGAACAGCATAGCGTGGCAGAACTTTGCCTGGTGGCCGATTACAAACAGGTTCACTGGGGCAGCACGGCAGACATGGCGGAATACCTGCGCCCGGCAACGCTTTACCAGCCAAGCAAGTTTGAGGGTTACCTGCTGAGTGCCAGCAAGTGGGATAAATCGGGCCGCCCTCCGTGCGTTAACGGCAAGTGGCTGAAACCTGGCGAATCGGCGGAACCCGTCGATCACACCGAACGTGATGCGGCATTCCTACGTTTCCTTGGCAGAAAACTACAACTTAAACACCCGAGTGCACTCGAGCTGTTGGTTCGTGGAGAAGCGAGCAAAGCCGGTGTCCGGGCAATCCGCAATGCTGATTATTGCCTGTCCACGTGGAACCGTATCTGGGCTGACTGTGCTCAACGCCTGAATGGAGGTAAAGCAGCATGAAACCAGCAACACATCAGATTTTAGGCATCACCGTGTTTCCGCTGGTGGCCGTGCTGCGACAGGTTCGCCGCTGGTGGTCGCTTCGCTACTTGCGCGAGTATTGGGCTGATGATCAGGATCTGCGCCGTATCGCCCGGGAACGCAACTGGGTGCGCGTACTGACCCAATTCAACATCGAGGCGCGTTATCGCTTCATCAAGCTGCTGGCTACCGCTGAACAGCAAAGGGGGATCCTGTGAGCGTATATTCAAGCAACACGCCGGCAGAGCACAAAGACCGTTGGCAGACTCCGATCGAGATATTTAGTGCGCTTGATGTTGAGTTTGGTTTCTACCTGGACGCTGCAGCAGACCACAGCAACGCGCTGTGTGCCCGTTACCTGACAGAGCAGGATAACGCGCTGGCGGTAGATTGGGAGAGCTACGGCGCCATCTGGTGCAACCCGCCATACAGCGCAATAACACCCTGGGTGGAGAAGGCTGCAGAGCAATGTCGTGCACAGAATCAACCGATCGTGATGCTGCTGCCGGCTGATACTTCAACGGGTTGGTTCTCGCTGGCGCTGCAGACGGTAGATGAAGTCCGATTGATTACTGATGGCCGTCTGGCATTTATCAATTCAGCCACAGGCAAACCCGGCAAGAACGGTAACAGCAAGGGCAGCATGCTGTTTATCTGGCGGCCATTCATCAAGCCGCGGTGCCAGTTCACCACGGTATCCCGCGAGGAATTGATCGGCATCGGCACCGATGTTCTCCGCGAAGTTGCGGCATAAGTGGGGGTGACATCATGAAAAATAAGCAATATAGTGATCCGTGCGCATCCACCCTTGCAGGGGTAAGAGATACGCTGGTTGGTCCCGTCTATTTGCAGATAGCGGGGCGGGACCGTACAAAAACATGTGTGGAGAAAAGAACATGAATCAGTTTGCTCTGATTGGTGGCGCTTGCGCATACCAACCTACCGTTAACACCCTCGAATTAGCCATGACCAGCTTGGAGATCGCCGAGTTGGTAGAGTCTCGTCACGATAACGTAAAGCGGACCATTGAGAGCCTGGTCAGCAAGGGCGTCATTGCTTTCCCTCAAACTGAGGAAAAGCCTACAGCAGGTCGGCCTGTAAGCTACTACGTTTTTGAAGGTGAGAAGGGTAAGCGTGACAGTATTATCGTTGTTGCACAGCTTTCCCCTGAGTTTACCGCCCGCCTGGTAGATCGCTGGCAAGAACTGGAGCGCTCACGACAGGCCCAACCACTTACTCAGCTTGAAATCCTTGCCCGCATGGCAACAGAGGCCGCACTCAACGAACGTAAGATGATGGCCCTGCAACAACAGGTGAATGGCGTAGAGCAGAAGATCGAGGAAATATCTTCTGGCTCAATCCCTGCTGGCTGGGAAACCATCCGCAACCTTTCGGCAAAGTCCGGCATCTCAAGCCAGAAGGTGAAAGACCTGGCCGCCGCCTTTTCCGTCCCCAACAAAAAAGTCCCCTTCATGGCGCCCAACGGCATTTTGTCGAATGTTACGGTTATCGAAGAATGTGAATTCGAAACCGCCATGCGCACCTTGCTGGACGAATCAACCCCACCGAAGAAAGGCAAATTCTGGCAGCACCCAGCGATAGGGCGCTTCGAAATCCGAAGAGGCGCAGAGTGAGGCTGCTACTAACCCCTTACCTGCAGCGTGAACTGGGCGTGGTGTTACTGCGCCCAGGCAGTGACTTGCTGCATTATTTCAGTGGCCGTGCGCGGCTGCTGATCGCCAGTGAGCCGGACGAGTTAAAACCGCTGCCTTCCGGCCTGCTGCCAGCAGTAGAACAGAGCCTGGCGACGGATCCGCGGTTGTCCTCTTTCTTCCAACATGATCGGGTTATCGACGCTGCTGGTGGAGTTGATGCATTGAGTGCATGGTTGAAGCGAGGCACAGAATGCCAGTGGACCGCCGGCGAAGATTACCACCACCATAATATGGACATCCTGAACTATGACGGTCGCCCGATCCGCCTGTGCTGGCACCATGAGCATCGCCTACGGGAACAAACGTTGCCGGAGCTGGATGCCATCGCCGCGCAGAACGTAGCGGACTGGGTAGTTTACCGTGCCCGGTCTCATTTCATGTTTGGTGAAGACCACCAGCTAAGTCTGCCGGAGTTGTGTTGGTGGGCGGTGCTGAAAGAAGTGTCGGATCTGTTGCCTGATGCGGTCGCCCGTTTTTCTCTACGCCTTCCACCAGCCACTATCCCAACAGGAACGCGCAGAGAGGCCGATATCGTGTGGGAGAAAGCCCCACAGGCGATCATTAACGAATGCGTCGAGAAGGTTAAGCCGGCGCTGACCGTTGATATTGACCCTGAGCCCCCTGCAGGCCTTTTTCTGCTGCCTAAACTGACCCGCTGGGAGTGTGAGAAATACACCCAATGGGTGAAGTCGCAGCCATGTTGCTGTGGCTGCAAACGCCCGGCAGACGACCCACACCACATTATCGATCACGGGCTCGGCGGCACCGGTACCAAACCACACGATATCTTCACCATCCCCCTGACCCGTGAATGCCATGACAAGCTGCATGATGATGTGGCCGCATGGGAAGCCAAGTACGGCAGCCAGTTGTTCCACCTGGTGCGTACGCTGAACAAGGCATTTGGTATTGGGGCGATCAGCACGGCAAACAAACGCGGGGCAAAGCGATGAATCAAAATTATCTGGATTATGTCCGCGGTGCTGTATCGCTCGCCCTGGCTGATATCCATGGGCAGAGTAAAGGGCAGTTGGCGGCATTTGAGGGAACCGCGCTGGTGCGCACAACGCGCTTTAAGCGCCAAAGACTGCGCACAGTGGTGGTCGACAATCGGAAGGTGTGTCCGGCGACAGAACCGATGCACTGCCCAGAGACGCGAACCAGGAAGAAACCATTCCCGCTGATTGAGGAACTGACATATTGCACCAGCTCATGGCGCCGGGCGATTTCCGTTCTGGAAATACATCAGGAAGCGTGGATTCGATATTGCTATGGTGATTATAGTTACCACGATAAACAGTTGTTGGTGGTGCCATACATCTGGGAGCGATTTTCAGAGCAGTGCTCAGCGCGTATCAGCAAAAAGGTCAAACTCAGGTTGCAAAGCCTGACGATGCTAGCGGTGCAGGTAGTCGCCAGTGAAATAAGAGGATTGCCGAAGGAATATACCCACACGCAGTTGGCAGAGCTATCTGGGGTGAGTAAATCAACATGGTCGGAAACCTACAGTGGGCACTGGAACGCACTGCTATCCCTTGTGGAAACGTTGGATGCAGGATCCTTGCGATGGACGGCGGAGAAAAGGATCGAATCACGTTCAAAACATTTAGCATCATGATGCTTGCAAAACCGAACAAAATAAGCCATATTTAAGCCTGATTTGATATTTTGCCAGTATTGCAAATGGCGCAAAACCTCGCTTCTGCGGGGTTTTTTATGGACGCAGCAGAAGGGCGCATTTAGTTTTGATACGCACTATCGATCCCTTTGGTGGGGAGTTTCTAAATGCGCCCCTCGGTGTGAAGTGACAGTCGGGAAAGACCGGCACTAATTTATAGCCCTGGCCTAATCGCTGGGGCTTTTTCATTTCAGCCCCAGCCAACATCCGACACACACCTGGCACACCCCGTATCGCCGACTCGTTTACGGCTGGTGGCTGATCCTTTATTTCCCACAGCACAGCCCGATAACCGGGAGGTGGAGTCATGAAAATGCACCCAGACAACCCAAACCTGCCGTACTGGTGGTCGGCACTGCTCGGCTTCTTTTCGTTGCTGTCGCTGCAGGATTACATATTTATCATAGGCGCGGTGATATCGGCCTTCTTCACGATCAAGACGTACTACGCCAAGCGGAAAGAAGAGCGTGAACGTTTAGCAGAGGAGCGTCGCCGCACTCAAATTATGCAGGACTACCTGCACGGCGTATCAGTTAAGCCAGAAGGGGAGCGTCCGGCAGCGGTGGAAGTGGTCGCGGAAGCAATGCGCAGGGCTGAGGGCTGATATGGCGATAAGCAAATCTAAACTTAGCGCCGCGATGCTGGCGTTGATAGCTGCAGGTGCCTCTGCTCCAGTGATGATGGCGCAGTTTCAGGAAGAGAAAGAAGGGCAGCGGAATATAGCGTATCAGGATGGTGGTGGTATCTGGACCATTTGCGGTGGGGTGACAATGGTCAGCGGCCAGAAGGTCGTTAAGGGTCAGCGCCTGACCGCCGAGCAGTGCAAACAGATTGACGCAACCGAACAGAAGAAAGCGCTCGACTGGGTAGACCGCAACGTTAAGGTGACGCTTACCGAGCCGCAGAAGGTCGGGATCGCTTCATTCTGCCCGTGGAACATCGGTCCGGCAAAATGCTTCACCTCGACGTTCTACAAAAAACTGAATGCCGGTGACCGCATCGGCGCTTGTCGCGAAATTCGCCGCTGGATATACGACGGTGGCCGTGATTGCCGTATCCGCGCCAACAACTGCTACGGGCAGATAGTGCGGCGAGACCAGGAAGCCGAGCTGGCATGCTGGGGATTAGACAAATGAGCGGCGGGCTCTCAAAACTGGCCGGCGGGGGAATGCTTCTCCTGCTGGTGGCGTCAATCTGCCTGGGTGGTTACAGCTCACTTTTATCGCATCGACTGGAGCTGGCGCGGCAGCAGGTAGCAGAGCAGAAAAAAACGCTGGCGCAGCAGGCCGAACTGATCGCCACCATGCAGGCACAGGACGCCCGTAACCGCAAGCTGATGGCCGAACAGCAACAGAGAGAGCAGCAACTGCGCCAGCGGGGCGAAATTTACCAGAGGAAATATCAGGATGCGATCAAAAACAACAAATGTGCTGCTGAGCGCATGCCTGATGCTGTTCTTGAGCTCCTGCGCGGAACGGATACCAACGCCGCCAGCGCCAATAATTCTGTTACCCCCTGAGTCAGTATTCAAGCGATGCGAGCAGCCGACGCTGCAGGGTGAAACATGGGGAGATGCTGGCAGCTATTCGTTGGCATTGAAAACTGCTTTATCAATCTGCGCCGGCCAGGTGGCTACACTAAACCAATGGCGCTCATCGGTAGGAAGATAATCATGGGAATGAAAGCCCCGACACCACCACCATATAAGCCAGGGGATAAGGTTGTGCGACCTGCACCGCCGCCACCCCCACCCAGGCCATTCGGCATGGGATACCAGCCGCGCTGTTGCTGCGGTGTGTCCGGCAGTGAATGCAGGCGATGCCCTGTAAATCCTCCACCTAAGCAGCCGTGAAGCATTACAGGTGGCATTCACTGAGTGCCATCGATAATGTACAGGACTATTTATCCTCAGATAATGACGGTAACATTACGCAATATCTAATAAGCAGGAGGCGTAATGAAACGTTATTTGTTGCCGATGGTGTTTGCACTGGTTCTCGCTGGCTGTGACCAGGCACCAAAGATTGATGGGACTTCAATTGAGTCTACAAAATATTCTCTTGAAAAAGTCAATGAACCCCTCACGCCTGAAAAGCGGAAAGAACTTGATACTGCCCTTAACGCTATAGGTGAATACTCTAATCTGGAAACGTTTAGTCTTCGTAAAGGGGGTGATAGAGCAGCCTCCAACCGAATGCTTCTGGCGATATTAAATAATAAAACGGCTGATGAAATCATTGCAGAAGCTGAAAAGTTGAAGCCGAAGACCGAGGCCAGAAAGAAAAAGCTGGAAGACGAAGCCAAGGCAATGTCCACCGAAAAATAGTTTCCCCTGAAGCCCTCCATCTGGTGGGCTTTTTTATGATGTCAATCAATATCGCTCCCCCTTCGAAACCAATCATCGATTAAGTGAGAATGAATCTCATTTTCGCGGGTCCTTTTGGCGATTCTGTTCACCGAGGGGGCGGCTACACGCGGGGATCGGCTAGTTTTTCGCATTTTATTGACATCATCATCATCTGTTCACGTGATTGTTTTCGCTTGAAATTAATTTTTCAGGATGTCGAATCGTATGAAAAGTGTTCACCATCATGGATAAAGAATTGGAGAACGTCAGGCTGAACCTGAATCAGCTCGCGGCAATCACGGGTGCGCATCGACAAACCATCGCGGCCAGGTTGAAAAACGTCGAACTGGCCCCCGGCAGCAATGCCAAATTGAAGCTTTACTCGCTGGCTGATGTGTTGGCCGAGCTGGTTAAGTCAGCGCCTGTAGCGGATGTGGATCAAATGCTTCCGCCCGATCGAAAAGCCTGGTTTCAGTCTGAACGTGAGCGGCTCAAGTTTGAGCAAGAGACCAGCGAGTTAATTCCTGCGGAAGAAGTCACCCGCGAGTTTTCATCCATGGCAAAAGCCATGGTTCAAGTGCTGGAAACATTACCGGATATTCTGGAGCGCGATTGCGCTTTGTCGCCATCAGCCGTTTCTCGGGTGCAATCCATTATCGATGACCTGCGTGATCAAATCGCGCTGAGGGTTATGCAGGCGGATACAGAGATCGAGGAGGAAATGCCCGAGGAGGATTAATGGTCGCACAGGCATCAGCCGCAGAAACCCGGCGAAATATGGCAGGTATTATTCAGGCTCCGCGCCGAATGCCGGTTGCCGAAGCTGTTGAAAAATTTATGCGTGTGCCGATGGGCGCGGGTAACTCGGTCAAGTGGGACCCGACCGTAGCACCCTACGTTATCGAACCTATGAACTGCCTGGCATCGCGTGAATACGATGCAGTGGTATTCGTCGGCCCAGCGCGTACCGGGAAAACGATCGGCCTGATAGATGGCTGGATTGTTTACAACATTGTGTGTGATCCCTCGGATATGCTGGTGGTGCAGATCTCTGAAGAGAAGGCACGGGAGCACTCCAAAAAACGCCTGGCGCGAACGTTCCGCGTTAGCCCCGATGTTGCGGAGCGTCTTAGCCCGCGTCGCAATGATAATAACGTTCATGACCGCACATTTCTGGCCGGGAACTATCTCAAACTCGGCTGGCCCTCAGTCAACATTATGTCGTCCTCAGACTATAAGTGTACCGCGCTGACCGACTATGACCGAATGCCGGAGGATATCGACGGCGAGGGTGACGGTTTTACGCTGGCATCGAAACGAACCACAACGTTTATGAGTGCTGGTATGACTCTGGTAGAGAGCTCACCGGGTCGCGATATCATCGATTCAAAATGGCGTCGCCGTTCTGAGCATGAGGCTCCGCCAACCACAGGCATCCTTTCACTGTTTAATCGTGGTGATCGTCGTAAATGGTATTGGAAGTGCCCGCACTGCGGTGAGCATTTTCAGCCGATCATGGAAGTAATGACGGGGTATCGCGAAATTCCCGATCCCGTCAAGGCCAGTGAGTCAGTGTTTATGTGCTGCCCTCACTGTAGCGGTTCGATAACCTCTGATATGAAGCGTGCATTGAACCAGACCGGAGTTTGGCTGCGGGAAGGCGAGGCAATAGACGCGGAGGACAATCGAACAGGGGAACCACGGCGTTCACGCATTGCGTCTTTCTGGATGGAAGGGCCCGCCGCCGCATATCAGACATGGCAACAGCTCGTTTATAAATTGCTCACCGCTGAGCAGGACTATGAAGCAACGGGAGCCGAGGAAACGCTCAAAGCGGTAATCAATACCGACTGGGGAAGACCCTATTTGCCGCGTTCAGCGTCAGAGCAGCGACGCAGTGATGAGTTGCTGGCGCGAGTTGAGGACTATGGCAAGCGCCTGGTACCGCCGAAAGTCAGATTTTTGATTGCGTCTGTTGACGTGCAGGGCGGTAAGCATCGACGGTTTGTGGTTCAGATAGTGGGTTACGGTGAAAACGGCGAACGCTGGCTGGTGGATCGCTACAACATCAAGCAATCGATGCGGTTCGATCCCGAAACCGGCGAAGCGTTACCGATTCACCCCGGTGCCTATCCCGAAGATTGGGACCTGTTGGTGACTGACGTCCTCAACAAAACGTACCGGCTTCAGGCCAATCAGGATAAGCGGATGCCGATCCTTGCCATGGCTGTCGATAGCGGCGGGGAGGATGGCGTGACGGATAACGCCTATAAATTCTGGCGTCAGTGCCGCCGCGATGGTGTGCATAAACGGGTGTATCTCATTAAAGGGGATAGCAACCGGCGTCAGAAGACCATTACCAAAACCCACCCAGACAATACGGATCGCAGTGACCGGCGTGCGGCAGCACGCGGTGATGTTCCCGTATACCTGTTGCAGACCGACACATTGAAAGATCAGCTCAGTAACTCCCTGAGCCGTGAAGCTGTGGGGGCTGGGTACATCCATTTCCCTAACTGGTTGGGTGATTGGTTTTTTGACGAACTGACCTACGAAGAACGGGGTACAGATGGCAAATGGCGAAAGCCGGGCAAAGGCAACAACGAAGCTTTCGACCTGTTTTGCTATGCGCATGCTGTCGTGACGTTGCGCCGCTACGAGCGTATCAAGTGGGATGAGCCGCCAGCCTGGGCGGAACCACAGGAAACGAACCCCAATATTTTCAACGAGAATTCATCACGGGAGGTCGTTTTGACCAAGAGGAAAACTAAGGCGGAACCGAAGCCGGTTGCAACACACCGAGACTCAAGCGGCTGGGTTAATGGCGGTGGTTCGGGTGGTGGTGGCTGGCTATGACAAAACAGGAACTCAGTGAAATGGTGGTGCGCGTCAGGGGGTTTTACACCGACGCTCTGGACGGTAAATCAGTTTCTTTTACTGGCGTTAATGGCCGAACCATCACCAACCATGATCCGGCTGCGATGCGTGACGAGCTGGAATACTGGGAAAAAAGATTGCGTAACGCCTCTGGTCGTGGCGGCGGCTATAAACTCGCTAACTTCGTGTAGGTAACCCATGGGAATATTTGAAAAGACACTCGGCGTGGTATCGCCAGGGTGGGCCTTGTCTCGTGCCAAAAATCGCTATCAGCTACAAGCCTATGAGGCTGCGAATACTTCGCGGCTACATAAAGGCAAGCGTGAAGGGCGTTCTGCGAATACGGCTGTCTTTTCTGCTGGCGTCTCACTTCGCGAACAGGCCCGTTGGCTGGATGAAAACCACGACATCGTGATTGGCATTCTGGACAAGCTGGAAGAGCGTGTTGTGGGTGCACAGGGCATTCAGATTGAACCTCAGCCTTTGCATATGGATGGAACTTTGCATGAAGAGTGTGCAGAGCTACTTGCCAAGCATTGGTCTGAATGGTCTGTCCGGCCAGAAGTCACCGGTATGTTTACTCGCGCAGAAGTCGAACGGCTGATCTTGCGTTCTGCTCTGCGTGACGGTGAGGTATTCACTCAGTTGGTTCGTGGTCCGGTATCGGGTTTGCAACATGCAACAAACATTCAGTTGTCGCTTGAATGTCTTGAGGCTGATTTTGTACCGATGAACATCAACAGTATCTCGGGTGGCAACGTTCAGCAGGGCATTGAGTTAAATGCGTGGGGCAGGCCCATAGCCTTCAATGTTTACAAGGCACACCCGGCAAGTTCTTTGCGGATGTCAACGGCGACCAAGCGGGTGCCGGCAGAGAACATGCTTCATCTGGCGATGCGCAAAAGGCTTCATCAGTTACGCGGCATCAGTCTGTTGCACGGCGTGATCACCCGACTCGCCGACATCAAGGACTATGAAGAATCGGAACGCGTTGCCGCGCGTATCGCAGCCGCACTGAGCTTTTACATTAAGCGTGGTGACGGCTCTTCTGGTGAAGAGGGGGAGTATTCAGATCCGGGTACGCCGAGAAATTTCGATATCGCACCTGGGATGATTTTTGACGAGCTTCGCCCCGGTGAAGACCTGGGCATGGTGGAGTCGAACCGCCCAAACGTTCACTTGCCAGATTATCGAAATGGCCAGTTACGTGCCGTCGCCGGTGGTACCCGTAGCGGGTATTCCAGCATTTCCCGCGATTTCGACGGCAGTTATTCCAGCCAGCGTCAAGAGCTGGTGGAAGGGTTTGAAGGCTATAACGTGTTGCAAAACTGGTTTGTGGGGCAACACAGCCGCCCGGTTTACCGTGCCTGGATCGACATGCTTCGCCTGTCAAAAATCCGCCTTCCCGACGATGTCGATATGTCCTCTCTGTATAACGCGCTCTACCTGGGGCCGGTAATGCCGTGGATTGACCCGGTGAAAGAGGCCGAGTCGTGGAAAACCATTGTCCGGGGTGGGGCCGGTACCGAGGCGGAGTGGATACGCGCCCGAGGAAAATCCCCGCAGGAAATCAAGCGCCAGCGTGTGCGTGAGACTGAATTTAACCGCGAAAACGGTCTGGTGCTGGACTCTGATGCAGCCAATGACTCAGGAGCTAAAGCGAATGAAGAAAAAACTAAACCCGCTGTTGATGAGCCCGAAGGCAAGTCTCAGCGGGCTCGACGCCGTAAACGGTGAAAGCTGGTATGAAATCCGCGCAGCAGCCGCAACGCCGGGCAGCGTGGAAATTTATCTCTACGAAGAAATCGGCCGGTGGGGCATTTCAGCGCAGTCATTCATCAATGATTGCCGCGATGCTGGTGTCTTTGAGGCGACCAATGTGGAACTGCATATTCACAGCCCCGGCGGGGATGTCATGCATGGGTTCGCCATTTACAACACCATGCAGCGGTTGACGGGAAAGGTTGATATCTACATCGATGGCCTGGCCGCCAGCATGGCCTCGGTGATTGCCTGCCTGCCAAATGCAACGGTTCACATGCCGTCCAATGCCTGGATGATGATCCACAAACCCTGGGGTGGCATGGCAGGCGATTCTGATGAAATGCGGGATTACGCTGACTTCCTCGATCGCAATGAAAGCATGATGTTGACGGCGTACATGCAGAAAACCGGGTTATCCCGTGAAGAAATTGGTGCCTTGTTGAAGGCTGAAACCTGGATGGACGGTGCCGAAGCGGTAGCCAAAGGCTTCGCTGATGTGTTGGAAGAACCTCTTGATGCAGCCGCATCGCTCAATCAAAACAAACTGAAGGATTACCCAAATATGCCACAAGCAGCTAATACCCTCTTTGGTGCCCGTGCGCAGGCGCCTACACCCGCCGCACAAGTTCCAGCGCCAGCCGCTCCGGCAACGCCTGCAGCCCAACACCAACAAATCGACGTTGCTGCACTGGCAGTACAACTGCAGCAAACGTTACAGGCCAACAACACCGCCCGCGTCACTGCCGTGAATGCCGTGTTTGAAGGCTTCCCGCAACTTGCCGCGCTGCGCACTGAATGCGTCAACGACATGAGTTGTGAGGCCAGTGTGGCGAAAGATCGCCTGTTGGCAAAATTGGCCGAAGGCACCACGCCGAGCGCCGGTACCAGCATGGCTCACATTTTTGCCGGTAACGGTAATTTAGTCGGCGATTCAGTCCGCGCCTCCGTAATGAACCGGGCCGGGCATGCCCAGGCGGAGAAAGACAACCCGTATCAGGGACTGACTTTGCGTGAGTTGGCGCGTGCATCGCTGGTGGATCGTGGTATCGGCGTATCAGGTATGGCTGCGACCGGCGTGGTTGGATTGGCCTTCACGCACTCCAGTTCGGACTTTGGCAATATCCTGATGGATGTTGCGCACAAGTCGGCGCTGTTAGGCTGGGAAGAGGCAAATGAAACCTTTGACCGCTGGACGCGCAAAGGCACGCTGACCGATTTTAAAACTGCGCATCGTGTCGGTTTGGGGGCGCTGAATAAACTGCGTGAAGTTAAGCCGGGTGCGGAATACAAATACATTACGGTTGGCGACAAAGGTGAGGAAATTGCCCTGGCGACCTATGGCGAGTTGTTCAGCATCGATCGCCAAACCATTATCAACGACGATATGGACATGCTGACCCGTATCCCTCAGATGATGGGGGGCGCTGCGCGTTACACCGTGGGTGAGTTGGTTTGGGCCGTACTGACCAGCAACGCGGCAATGAGCGACAAAAAAGCCCTGTTCAGTGCCGATCACAAAAACCTTGTTAAGCAGCCACTGACTATCGACGGTTTGGATAAGGCGCGTCAGGCCATGCTGTTGCAAACCAACGGCACACGCAAACTCAACATTCGTCCGGCCTTCATGCTAACGCCGGTGGCGCTTGAGTCAAAAGCCAACCAGTTGATTAAGTCCGTCAGCGTGCCGGGGGCGGATGCCAACAGTGGGATCAGCAACCCTATCCAAAACTTTGTGGAGGTCATTGCTGATGCACGTCTGGATGACAATAGCGCCGAGGAATGGTACCTGACTGCCGCACAGGGCAAAGATACCATTGAGGTCGCCTATCTTGACGGTATCGATGCACCGTATCTGGAACAACAGCAGGGCTTCACCGTCGATGGTGCCGCCTTCAAGGTGCGTATTGATGCCGGTGTAGCAGCATTGGATTATCGCGGGATGGTGAAGTCTACCGGTAAAGCCTGATAGCGCGTCAGCATGGCAGTTTATTAACTCAGCGGGTGGCAATAGCCACCCGTTTTACTTTCTGGAGAAAATGATTATGGCAACGAATTTACAGCAAGATGGCACCACGCTGGACTGGAAAAACACCACCGCAACTTTGATCGAGTCAGGTCAACCGGTGGCAGCAGGTGCGCTGGTTGGTATCGCGCATAATGATATCCCGGCGAGTTTGTGGGGCGTTCTGCATATGGTCGGGGTTTTTGTGGTACCGAAATTGGCAGATGAAACCTGGAAAGCGGGATCAAAGCTGTATCTGGACCCCACCGGGGCACTGACCGCAAAGGCTGACGATGGTGCTACACAGGCAGTCGCTCATCCTTTTGCCGGTAGCGCCTGGAGTGATGGCGAGGCGGGTCAGGAGTCTGCATCGGTACGGTTGGGTTACTGATGTCCCGGTTCACTGAAAGACTCCGCCGGGCGGATCAGAAGGTGGACCGCTATTTTGCCGAAGCGTCCCCGGTGAAATTGTTCATCGGTGGCGTTGTTCGGCCTGTGGTGGCGATTTTCGAAAGCCCGGATGCGCCGGTGAGTATTCCAGGTGGTGGAGAGATAAATGATACCGCCCCGGCACTCAGCACCTATACCGCCGACATTGTTGGCTTGTCAAAGCGTGACCGCGTTGTAGTGGGCGAAGAGGTCTATTGGGTGACGCATATTGGCGCTAACGAAGCGGGGCGGACCCGTATTACGTTGGCAAACGGCGAGCCTGGTGAACCTGCACCGGTGATTAACGGGTGGAGTAAATGATATGGCCAGAACGGGCAGGATACAGCGCAATTTACCGATCGATATCGATACCGATGTCCTGCGTGATATTGCGATAGCGGCAGGGGCAAACCATAAGCAATACATGATGGCCTATTCGCGGGCGCTCAAGCGTACGGCGGTCACAGTGCGCAAACGAGCAATGGCGGACTTAAAAAGCGGTCTGGCTCCTCGCAGCATGGCGATGGTTCGCAAGCGCCTTTTGTCTTTTCGTTTATCCCGAGGGGCCACGCTGGATGAGGGCAAATTGTGGTTTGGTCTGAACGCTATCAAAGTGAAAGACCTGAAAGGGCGTATTCGTGGTCGTATCCTTCCTCATCATGACAAACGTGACCCGAAAACCGGTCGTTTTTCTCCCTCCCGTAGAAAGCGTGGGGATGCTGGCTTTGAGCCTCAAGGCAAGTTGCTGACTGGGAAAACGTTTGAGAATGGCGAAGTGTCGCGCAGTAAGCGGGAAGGACGGCGAACGGTGGTCATTCGCGACCCGGCAACGCGGCGGACAAAAGAAGCGGAGATCGACATTTATGAGCCGATGCTGAACTACATCGAAGACAACGCGTTTGACGATGTGGCCGCAATATTCTTTCAGCATTTCCAAACTGATATCAAAGGCAGGATTAAGGCTCGGATCAATGTGAGCAGTTAGAGAGGATAATATGCCAACCCCTATATCTATGGCGGGATACCATGACGCGGTGGTTCGTGCGCTACGTTCTATTGCCTGGGTCCGTGAAGCGGATAGCTATCCAGAATCGGATACCAAACTGACATTGAAAACCCCCGCCGTGTTTTTGGCTATTCATGGCTGGGATCGTGCCGACGGCAGCAATGGTCAATTGAATGTCTCTCTTGATTGCGAATTGTTCATTGTGGTGAACAAGGCCGCTACCGTCGATATCGAGAAGCCTTCTATTTATGCCGCTACAGCCGCAGCAGATATCAGTCAATGGATCGATGAGAGGACCTTCGACATGGATGGCCTTTCACCGGCTGAATTGCTGTCTTCTTCTGTAGACGCCTTCGATCCGGCGCTTGATGACTATATTGTCCGTTCGGTGAAGTACAGCCAGGGCGCTGCAATAGGTGCCGATCCTTTTGCCTCAACAGGGGTACCGTTAAAAGCGGTATATCTTGGTCTCGCCCCTGATATTGGCACTGCACACGTTAATGATTATCACCTGATTTATAAGGCCAAAGAAGATGGAACAGGTACTGAGTGATTTACAACAACGCCTCAGTAACATGATCCGCCGTGGCGTTATCCAGGCCATACAGCCGGGAAAAATCCCCAAGTGCCGGGTTGCTCTGGGCGATATCGTCACGACCTGGCTACCGTTGTGCCAGGGCTTTTCTGGCGCTAACCGTTCGGACTCTAATCCGTATGCGGTGGGCGATCCGGTCACGGTGATCAGTGAGGCGGGCGATCTGAATAATGGTCGGGTGTTTCCTGGCTGGAATACGGGGGCAATGCCAGTGCCAGAGGGCAGCGAAAGTGAGCATATCACGCGCTACAGCGATGGCACGGAGATTCGCTATGACCGTGATGCTCACGAATTAAAAATCATTATTGCCACTGGCGGCAGTTATGAAATTGTGGGCAAGGGCACCCTGCGCGGTCCTGTGGAAATCACGGAAGGGCTGACAGTGCAAGGCATAAGCCAGTTCAATTCTGACGCTAACGTTACTGGTGACCTTGCGGCAACCGGTAACATTTCGGATGGAAAGAGCTCGCTTGATCGGGTGCGAGAGATATTCAACGGGCATAACCACCCGGAGACCGGCTCCACCACGGAGAAACCAAATCAACCAATGTAACCCGCCCTGAGCGGGTTTTTTATTATGGGGGTTATATGCAAGGAGTGAATGCCGGTGACGGCAAGCGGTTGTCCGGTGATGCGCATTTGCGCCAGTCAATTACCGACATTCTCACCACCCCAAAAAAGAGCCGGGTTTTGTTGCGTGATTACGGGAGCGACTTACCGATGCTGGTGGATAACCCCCAGGACGAATTGACCCGTGTTCGGATTATCGCCGCCAGTGCATCGGCGCTTGCTCGTTGGGAGCCACGTCTACAGGTGAAGCGCATTTCGGTCAGTTTCCAAAGCCATGGCGTCACGACATTGACGATTGAAGGCGTGAATACCGAAACCGGTAAACCCTTAACACTTGATGGAATTCAACTCTATGGCAACCAGCCCTAACATCATCAACCTGTCCGCGTTGCCGGTACCGGATGCGGTTCAGGTTCCAGACCCCAGCGCCATCTTTTCGCAGTGGCTGATTCGCTTGCGCGAACTGGACCCGGATTTTGATGCGCTGGTGGAGTCTGATCCGGTATTCAAACAAGGGGAGATAAATGCTTATCAGATCACGTTGCTGTTGCAGCGTGTGAATGATGCGGTGCGTGCGGTGTTCCTTGCCAGTGCGAAAGGCAATGACCTTGACCAAATTGGGGCCGGATTCAATGTCGCCAGGCTGATTATCACACCGGCAGAACCGGATGCGGTACCGCCGGTGGATGCCGTAATGGAAAACGACGATGCCTATCGTGAACGCATTCAGTTGTCCTGGTCACAGTTGAATACAGCCGGTTCGCGAAATGCTTACCGGTTCCATGCCAAATCTGCTGACCCGGATGTGTTGGACGCAGAGGGATACGGACCTAAAACGCATAATCGCCCTGGTGAAGTGGATGTTTATGTCTTGTCGCGTACTGGGGATGGCACCGCATCGGCTGCGCTGATTGCGAAGGTTTCCGGCGCGTTGAGCGAAGATGAGAAACGGCCATTGACTGATTATGTTCTGGTGAAAAGCGCCACATTAACCCGCTTCGAGACCGAGGCCGATTTGGAAATACCTGACGGTCCGGATGCTGAGACTGTGTTCAATAACGCGAAAGAGACCTATGCCAACTATTTGGCACTGGCCAAGCGTATCGGCGGTGTCGTGCCCTTGTCCGCTATTTATGCAGCATTACAGCAATCTGGCGTGACGCGTGTCCGATTGACAAAGCCGGTGGCTGATATTGAGCGAGCAATGGGGGCAGCACCATTTTGCGCGGCTCCCACATTGACCCGCAGTACTGGGAGCAATGCCGATGTTTAAAACGTTGCTCCCTCCCAATGCAATACCGGCAGAGCGTGCACTGGAGCAGGCGACTGTAGAGCCGATTGTTGCCATCCCCGCCAATATCGTCAGGGAGGTTAAGGATCCTGATGATTGCCCGGTGCATCTGTTGCCCTGGTTGGCCTGGGAATACGCAGTGGATTACTGGGACCCTGTATGGGCTGAAAATAAAAAACGGCAGGTAATAAAGGATGCGGCTTATGTCCATCAGCATCGGGGAACGGCTGGTGCGGTTCGAAGAGCACTCGGTTCGGTAGGGCTCCCCACCACGATTATAGAGTGGTGGCAGGAGTCGCCGAAACGGGAGCCATATACCTTCCGGGTTGAGGTTTACACAGCGCCGCCGATCGCAGATGACCTTTACGACCAAATTGAACGGTTGGTGGAGGGCAGTAAAAACCTGCGTAGCGCGTTGACCACCATTGATGTGATCGCGGATGTGGGGGCGACGGGCATTTATTACATGGCCGGTGCTGTCACCGCGCATTTTGATATTGATATTTATGCAGGGGAGGCATAATGGCGGATTATTACGCAATACTCACCAATACCGGAAAGGCGCTGGAAGCAGCAGCGACAGCCAATGGCACAAAGATAACGCTAGCTAAGTTTGTTGTGGGTGACGGTAACGGTCAGGCTCAGATACCTGATCCAGCACGAACAGCGTTAGTTCATGAAGTTTACCGCAACAGTATTTCTGATTTAACGGTATCAACTGACCAACCAAATCAAATTATTGCGCAGTTAGTCATGCCAGCAAACGTGGGTGGTTTTACTGTGCGTGAGATTGGCCTGCTGACAGATAAAGGTGAGCTGTACGCTATTGCTAACTGTGCCACCTTTGATAAGCCCGTTAATGGTGTCAGTATCACCATGCAATTTCGTCTTGCTGTTTCAGATACTGAAAACGTAACGTTAAATGTTGCGACCGGAGAGGGGCTATTTTTACGCCAGGATGCAAATCTTTCTGATGTAAAAGATAAGCAAAAATCTCGAGAAAATCTTCAGCTTGGTTCTGCGGCGACAAAAAATGTCGGCATTGCTGAGGGCAATGTTTTGCAGGTTGGCGCATTTGGGGTGTCATCTTCACTGCCCGCTCAATCTGGTGTGAATCTCGATGCAATGGATTCCTTTGGCTTCTATGTTGTCAGGGATGCTGTTAATGCGCCAAATGCTGATAAAGGCGTGTGGTTTTTATCGGTTCGGGTATGGGATTCAAAATCAGGTGTGGACCCGTTTCGCATCGTTCAAATAGCCGAGGGTTATGGAAATTCCGGGTCGCTTAGAAATCGCTCATTTCATCGAGTGTACTCAGGTTCGACTGTCGGTTGGTCGGCATGGGTTGAGTTTTATTCAGAGGCACGCAAACCCTCCGCGACGGATACCGGTGCTTTGCCGATTATTGGTGGCACATTAACCGGCCAGTTGGGTATTAACCATGCTGATTTCATCAATAAAAATGGCTATACAACGTATAACGATGGCGATGGCAAACAACACCGGCAAGCTGGCGGGCTACGGCTAACAATCGCCGACACTATACTTGCCGAACTTTATTACAATGAAACAGTAGGCAACAGTGCTGAGGTTTCATTACATAATAAATATGGTTCGACTGACTCGTATTTATCATTGAGGAATGATGCATTATTAAGTGTGTCTGGCTCTGACCCTAGAATAGGTTTTAGTAATGGGACATTGTACGCAAGCGACGGCAATGTTAAGGGGGCAGTGTGGGATAATGACTATCTGAGTAATTGGATTTTAAATAAAGCTAACGATGCAAAAAACTCCGCAATAGACTGGGCAAATACTAACTGCGCAAGAAAGCCCACATCCTGGCTACAACCTACAGGGTGGTTCCGTGACGCCACTACGGGGTTAATAACGCAGTGGGGGATTGTGACCCGTGGTGGTGGTACGACCCGAGTGTGGTTCCCTAACGCCTTTCCGAATGCCTGCGTTAACGTACAGCTAACACTGAGAAATTCAAATTCTGAGGGGAGCGGTTTAAACATATTTGCAAATGGTGAGGACGGGAAAGGATTCAATTATATTTCTAGTGACAATGAAGTTCAGGCTTTTTGGATGGCGATAGGATATTGATTATGAGTAACTTTAAATTCAGTCCAAAAACAAACAGTTTTTATCCAGAAAGCTTGCTGGAATACTATGAAGAGGCGGGTACATTGCCGGATGATTTGGTAGATGTATCCGACGAAGCATACAGTATATTCAGCGGTCAGCCGCCCGAAGGAAAAGTCCGTGGCAGTAAAAAAGGAAAACCCGCGTGGGTGAATATTCCTCCACTTACGAAAGAACAGCTACAACAGCAGGCTGAAATCCAGAAACAATCTGATATGGATAAAACAAATAATATCATCGCTCCCTTGGAGCGTGCTGTGAGGCTTGGTCTGGCGACAAAGGAAGAACAATCGGCTCTTACTGAGTGGGAAACATATAGCGTGTTACTGAGCCGCATTGATACTTCAGAAGCCCCCAACATTGACTGGCCCAATCCCCCATCGCTGTAGTCACGAAATTATAACGAACCGCCTTATTGGCGGTTTTTTTATGCCTGGAGAAAATATGTCTGAATTACATGGTGTAGAGACGATTGAATTGATGGCCGGTACGGTAGCGGTGACGACAATTCAAACGGCCATTATTGGCCTGGTGGGAACCGCGCCCAATGCATCGAAAGGGAGTTATGCGGCGGTGGCGGTAGGGACCTCTTTGCTGGATAACGTCCTGAACTTTGCTGCAGCAGTGCAGGGGCGTGGCGGCAATGCTTTGTCGATTAAGGCAGTGGCGGGCATTCCCGACCCAATAACGCCGAAAGAGGTACCTACAAGCGCAGCCTATGCTGGCGGCGTACTGGCGATCACGTTGGGCTGTGACATTGACGGAAACATTACGGCTACTGCTTCTGAGGTGGCCGTAGTGGTGAAAGCCGTAGCGACTTCTGCAATCAAGGTAGAGGAAACGGCAGCGGTCGGCATTGTCTCACCGTTCTCTGTGGCGTTGAGCGGTGGCGAAGATGAGCCGTTTCCGCTCAATACGCCGGTGGCGGTTGTTGGCAGTTCGCAGGTCAGCAAGCTGGGTGCTACCGGATCATTGAAAGCGGCGATGGTTGATATTAACGATCAGACCACGGGGCTGGTGATTGTGGTTCGCGTCGAGGAAGACCAGGACGCCGCCAAACAACGCGCCGCCATTCTTGGCGGGATCGAGGCGTGGTCAAAAAGCGAATCCATCACCGGTTATAAGCCACGCATCCTGATTGCTACGGGTTTCAGTGAAGATGATGCGGTGGGTAAGGCATTGGAAACAGCCGCCAACAAATTACGGGCAGTGGCCTATGTGGACTGTACATCAATGGCGACGGCGCAAGAGGTTGTCCAGCGCCGCCAAATGTACGGTGCTCGGACGGAGCTTCTGCGCCCACGTGTATCCGTTGCCAATGCTGCCGGGGAGATTGTGTTTCGCGCCTATTCGGCGCGTGCCGCTGGCTTGCGAGCTCGTATTGATATTGATAAAGGCTGGTGGTGGAGTAAGTCCAACCAGGATATTGCCAATATCCTCGGTGTTGAACAGGTCGATGAATTCATTTTGGGCGAGCCTAACTGTCAGGCCAACCTGCTCAATATGGAAAATGTCAGCACCATTATCCGCCGTGATGGCTTCAAACATTGGGGCAACCGCCTGTGTACCTCTGATCCACAGTGGCGCTTTGAGTCGGTCCGACGTACCGCCGATGTGATTGAAGACAGCATTCAGGAAGCCCTACTGCCTTACGTTGACCGCCCCCTGGATAAAGACAATGCGGATGACATTATCGGCACAATCAACGCCTACATGCGTCAACTGGTGGGGCTGCGTGCCATTTTCGGCGGTCGCGCCTGGCTGGATGAGGAACTGAATACGGCAGAGTCATTAGCGTCAGGGGTGATTTATATCAACTACGACTTTGGTCCTAAATCCCCGACTGAACGCATTAGCCTGCGGGTTCGCGTTAATAACAACTATGCCCTTGAGGAGCTGGAAGCATGAGTTCAAAAAACACATTACGCGCCTGGACCTTCTTTTCCGGTGGTATCCGCATTGAAGGGGCGCATGAGTTTACGCCGCCAGCGCTGAGTATCGTCAAGGGTGATCTGCGTACAGGCGCACAGGATGCGCCGACGCCGGTGGATGATGGAATGGAGGCATTAACCTGCCAGGTCAAATTTTATGGCATTGATACCGATATCTTATCCCGGTTTGGTTTTACCAGTGGCTCAACCAGCCGGTTTACGGCTTACCAGGGTTATCTCAGCAACGGTACGGCGATGGGGACGATCGAAGAGATCGAAGGGTTTGTTTTCACTGTAACCCCAGACGCCCGCGGCAAGGACAATTTGAGTGAGAACGCCATTACCGTAGACATTGCGCTCCGCTATTACAAGCAGAGCAAGGACGGTCGCGAACTCTTCGAAATTGATACTGAACGGTTTATTCGCCGTGTGAACGGTGTCGATCAGTTGCGAAATATCGCCTCAAAGATTCGCCTTTAATCTGATAGCGGCCTACGGGCCGTTTTTTATTTGGAGTCACAGATGACTAATTTCCCAGGAACCACCACAGAGATCACCCTCTACAGCCCGCTGACGCTGGAAAACGGCAGCAAACTGACCACCGTGACAATGCGAGAGCCTCAGGTTCGGGATCGCATCGAGTTTAATAAAGGTCTTGGCAGTGATTATGAGAAAGAGGCGAAGATGATCGCTAGCCTCTGCAACATGAATCTTGAAGATGTCTATTCGCTTACTGCTGCTGATTACACCCAGTTCGAGGAAGCCTTCAATGTTTTTTTGCTGTCTCCCGCAAAACGACCGAAGCCGAAATCCGCAAAACGCTGAGGTTCCTCGGGCGGCGTATGCACTACACAATGAGCGATTGGTTGAGCATGCCATTTTCTGAGTTTTACAACTTCGTCATAGAGGAAGTGGAGGATATCGCCCGTGGGGTCAATAAGCCAAAATCTTAAGGCGTCCATCTCGTTTGGCGGCAATATCGATGCCAGTTGGGGACGGTCTACGGAAGGATTGAAAAAGGGTATCAAGACCGTTGAGAAGCAGTCAGAGAAACTGACCAAACAACAGCGTGATCTGGCTGACCAGATGAAAAAGACCAAGCTGGCAGGTAAGGATATCAGCGGTCTGAAAAAAGATTACGCAGGGGTTACACGGGAAATCAAAAAAGCGGAAGCCGCGCAGGAGGCGCTTAATCGCGACCTACAGAGAGCGGAGCGTTTGAAGCGGTTCGGTTCCATGGGGAGAGGGACGTTCGGTAAAGCCCTAAACATTGCTCGCCAATCCTTCCCTGGTGGCATGGCATTTGGCGGCGGTGGTCTGGCCGCAGCTGCTATTGGTGCCACGTTGTCACCCGTGGCATTGAACAGTAAGACCGCCGAGAAAGCCGGTATGGCCAGGAACTACGGTGTAGGCATTGAAACCTACAACGCCTGGGACAGCATGGCGAAACAGATGGGCATGAACGGTGAGAATATCGGTGATCTGGCCGAAGAACTGAAAAACAAGGTCGGTGAGTACAAGGCCCTTGGCAAAATGTCGTCACTGGAAGATGCATTTTCGATGATGGGATTTGGCAGTAAATCGTTCAAAGGGCTGAACAACGAACAGCAGATGTCCAAGATTTTTGAGCGTGCGCTGAAAATGCAGGATGAGCAAAAAGCCGCCTCGGCGGTGGATATGCTGATGGGTGGTGAAGCCAACAAAATCCTGACCTACATGCGAGCTACCGGTAAATCCTACCAGCAGCTCATGGAAGAACAGAAGCGCTATAACGTGGTGACCCAGCAGGGAGCCGATGGGGCGTTGAAGGGCAATATTGCTTTCAGCAACCTGCAAACTGTGCTGACCAGCGGTGCAGAGGAGATCGCCGGCGCCCTGGGCGATGAACTGGCCCCGGAGGTCACCAAGGTTGCCAATGACCTTAGCGGATGGTTAAAGAACGGTGGCGTCACCAAAATCAGTAATGCCCTGCAGAATGAGTGGTATCCGAAACTTATCGGGTTTGGCCAGGGCTTAATCTATGTTGGGAAGATAGCCTATGCCCTGGCGCAAAAGCTGTCATGGCTCTTGCCGGATGAGAAAGACAATAAAAAAGCAGTTTTACGATCAATGGGAATGACGGGGTCAACAGAGGTTGCCAGAGATACAGCAAAGGGAAAAGGGCTGGAAACCTGGTTTGAAGCACAATTGGAGCAGAACCCTGAACTGCTTAAAGAGGTCCGAACGGCCTACATCAAATCGAATGGGATGTTCAGTTTTGATGATGAAGAGTTTGAAAAGCGGCTCGACAAGTACGTTGGCCCAACTGAAGGGGGAACTGACCCGCTTAAGGACTTGAAGGAATTAGGGGAAAACCCACCCCCGATGGCAGGTGCAGCACCGCCAGCGCAATATCAAAATGGCACCTGGCCAACGTTAACTGATGTGCTCAGCAAAGCTGATGCAGCACCTCAACATAAGCCTGAGGTCAACGACAACCGCCGTCAACAAATGACCGTTAACGTTTATGCCTCTGAGAATCAGGATCCCAAACAGGTCGCGGAGGAAGCGATCGGCAGCGCCCGGCGTAACGATATTTTCAACGGCAACAATTCACTCTATGACATCCCGGAGGCCGGTTAATGTCTGACATTATCAATACGGTTGTCGGCGGGTATGAACAAGGCATGTCTGATCGCCGTACAACTGATGAACCCCGCGTCATGATGATGCTTGGGGATTTTGAATTTTCTATCGATACGGCCACGTATAACCAAATTTCACGGGAAGCAAGCTGGCGCTGGGGGGAGCAGGAGCGGATCGGTAAAGCGGACCTGCTTCAGTACACCGGTAAATCGGCTCGTAGCGTAAAAATGGAGGGTGAGGCCCATGCGTTGTTCAGAAAAGGTGTCGCATCCATTGATGCACTGTATGACCTGGCCGACAAGGCTGAACCGCAGCAACTGGTCAGTGGTGTGGGCGACGTGCTGGGCTGGTGGGTGATCACAGATTTTAGCGATGTGACGCCCTCGTTTTTGCCCGGCGGTGGCCCACGTAAAAAAACGTACTCAATGACGATGAAACATTATGCCGACGATATATCAAACCCGTGATGGTGATGTACTTGATGAAATCTGCGCCGACCATTACGGCATGGAGAATCTGGCTGGAACCGTTGTGTCTGTCCTAGAAGCCAACCAGGACCTTGCGGCCCTGGGGGCGGTGTTCGATGCCGGGGTGGTTATCACCTTGCCCGATATTACAACGCCAGTCGCTGAATCAGCCGTTCAATTATGGGATTAATGATTATGGACACGACAACCCCGGTAGAGTATCGGCCAGAATTTAGCGTAACTGCCGAAGGCAAGGATATCACTGAAGCTATCCGTGACCGACTGGTAGAAATCACCTTAACAGACCATGGCGGAGCGACAGCAAAGGCGGATGAGCTGCAAATTACGTTGATGTCTGAAACGTTAAAGCTGCCCTCTAAAGGTGCCCGGTTGCAGCTTGCTCTGGGGTTTAATGGCAATTTAGTTAACAAAGGCTGGTTTGTCGTCAGCCGTGTGTCCAGCAGTGGCCCGCCGCGTAAAGTGGTGATCTACGGAACCGCGGCGCCGATGAATGCTGAAAAGCAGCCGGGTAACGTACAGAGCCAAAAAACACGCAGTTGGGACAGTATGACGATCGGCGACATTGTGAAAACCGTGGCGCAGGATAATGGCCTGAAACCCCGGGTTACCGATAGGCTGGCTGGTATCCTGATAGATCATATCGATCAGGTTCGTGAATCCGATGCCTCCTTGTTAACGCGGATTGCCCGTAACTACAGTGCGATTAGCAAGCCCAGCGGTGGCTATTGGCTTTTCCTGGAACAAGCTGCAGCAGCGGCGGCAAGTGGCAAGGCAATGCCATCGGTAACGGTGTCCCCCTCAATGTTATCCAGTTGGAGTTATTCAAGCGGCGATCGTGGCGCAAGCACAGGAAAAACATCAGGTTCGGGCGGGGATAAAAAGAAAAGCAAAGTAGGCGTGGACTACTTCGATGAGGCCGACGGTAAAACAAAAACGGCACAAGTTGACCATGATGGGCCGGATATCACCAATCCTTTCACGCAGCCCAGCAAAGCTCATGCTGACCACCGCGTTAAATCGCGGGCAACGCAGGCAAACCGCAATGAATATAGGATGACCCTGACGGGGCCTTGTCGCCCTCAATACTTACCCTTGACGGCGGAAAGCCGGGTGACAACATCTGGTTTTGGTGAAGTTGAGGATAGGGATTGGGTGATCGAGTCTTTAGCATTTAGCCTAACGCCGAAAGGCATGACAATGGATTTTAATGTGGTGGACAATATCAGGAGTACAGGCAATAAAGAGAAAAAGGCTAAAAAAGAAGAAAAGAAAGGCATCGATTATTTCTAACTCCTCGTTCAACTAAGTATTAACCAGCCAAGAGTATCGCCATGACAGAAATGATTGTTATTTCTGGTGTCTATCTGACACCGGACGGAAAACCATTCCCTGATGTTCGCCTGGGCGTAACGTTAAGGGGCAACACCAGTAATTCTTTTCGTCAACTTAATGCTATACAGATTACTGATAGTAATGGGAATTATAGGTTTGAATTGCTACCTGGTGAATATGACGTGGCAGCATTATACCCAAATGGCAAAAGTGATATTTTAGGGACGATTCAATTACTGGAAGGGAGCCAATCAGCCTCACTTAATGACTACCTTATTTCTTATCAACCTGGCCCCAACTTTCTTTCTGAAATGACACTTTTGCTGCAAAAAATGCTGGTGGCAGAGAGAACTACCGCAAATGCAGCTGTTTCATCAGATTTATCATCAGAAAGTTCAAAGCTATATGCTGACATTGCTGAAAATAACGCTGCTTCTGCGGCATTGAGTGAAATAAATTCCAATGAAAGTTCTTCCATTGCTATTAATGCTGCGCTTAACGCAAAAGCATCAGCAGATCGTTCAAGGGAATATGCTGATGTGGTTCAATCGGGGATAGATGCTTACGACGATGCACCTGCGGCCCAGAAGGCTATTGATGATGGAACGGAGACGCGGACCTATTTCACTGTTTGGTCATCTTCTTCACGTTTTTGGACCGAAAAATACAAAAATGTAAATGGGGTTGCGACACCCACCGGCGAGCGGCTTGTTAACTCCGAGTTTGTAGAAGCATTTGCAGCTCAGACTGAACTGTTAACAGGCATGCTGCCTCCAGAATTGGCTTCCGTTTACCCAGAATTGCATATTGCTCTTCTGTCACAGGATCGTGTCGGCTTGCTGACCATCGATAAGCAGAATTATGCACAGTTCGCTGGCATGCGAGACAAGTTACAGGAACGGCTTGCATTTATCGGGGATAAGTTCACAGCCAACAGCATCAGAGGGTGGCACCACCTATGGAAAACACAGGATGATGTTGTAGGTGCTGGCATGGATGAGATGCTCAAGTTTTGGCTTGCGGGTATGCCTGATGCGATTCAAGACCGGTTGCGCGCGCTCGGTAACGCGCAGCTCAGTGCAAAAATTCGAGATCTTATCTGGGTCGGGGCAACAGATGAAACGCTGACGAATTGTTGGGGTGTCGTCGGCGGTGATTTCCGTTTACGGCTGGCTGGGATGAAAAGTGCTGTTAACGATCTGGAAAACGGCGTGCCTGCTTTGGTGCGGCCCTTTAACGGTAAGTTGGCTCTCTTTGCTGGCGCCCTTGATGTGGCCCCTTTGTGGGATGCTTCGACGGTAGTCGGTGCAACACCGGTTTCAGAGAGCGGCATTGTTTTTACTTACCGCAAAAGCGGCCAGGTATACGCCGGTGTTATTTCAAAGACTCCTCCACAAGGGACCTACAAGGCGAGAGAACTCGATCCGGACACATACTATGTGTACCTCATTCTTGTTACTGGGCAGTCCCTTGCAGCTACGCAGGCAGGGCAAAGCATCGTAACGCATGATGCGACTCTTGATGGTTCAGCCCTGATGTTTTCAGGCGAAGGTCAGGACAGGGGGCTGGTCAACGGTGAGAACCTCGACCCGGCAAAGCTGGGGGCAATGACAGATTTAGATTCCCCCGTCCAAGCCCGTGGCCCCGGTGCAGTACAGCACATCCTCAGAACTTGTCGCGACAACAATATTGCGATGCCGACGATGGCAACCAGAACGCATGCAAAAGGAGGGGCGGCCTATAGTGACTTGAAAAAGGGGACGCCATCCTTTGAAGCAGGTATGGCGACAGCTAAAGAGTTTACCCGCCAGGTATTGGGAATGGGAAAGAAACCCGTTATCCCAGCGGAAGTCATTTCGCATGGCGAAGCTAATAGCGCGTTAGTTAACGCTATTGGGCAGTATTACGGTGATGTGAATGAATGGACAAATGACCTTCAAAACGGCATTCAGGCTGCTACTGGTCAGGAGCAGAAACCGATCATATTTATCGATCAGCTTGGCTCTCGTGTTCGTACGGTAAGCCCGACGAGTGGCGATATCATCTATGGTGATTTCATTGCGCAGGACCAGTGGCAGTTATCCCTTGACCGCGCTGATGTCGTTTTATCAACACCGAAGTATCCACATAACCGGTTATACCCGCTGGATCAGCAGCACCTGCAGCAGCGCGGTTATTCGTGGTTAGACGAACATGTTGGGCAAGCTATTTACTGGACACTGTTTGACCCAAGCAACACGACGCGCCGCAAGTGGAACCCTGTCCAACCGAAAAAATTTACTGTCATTGGCAATATCTTGCGCGGTGAGTTTGAGACAACTCCATTGGGTTACCCTTTGACAATTGATAACGAGACGCTCGGTGCGGCCCCGTTCGGCGGGTTAGATTTCGAAAATGGCACCGCAACGGTTAACCATTTCGAGCAAGTTGATAATTTCACGTTTGAGTGGGGCCTGAATCACGCGCCTACCGCAGGCGACTTTATCCGCCTTGGTTTTAATGCGACCGACCCGGGTGGCTTCCCTGCACCTTACGACAAGTGGATTTTCCCGTTAGTGAATATCCGCGACACCTCACCGTTAATGAGCAAATACTCAGCCCAGCACATGTGGAACTGGTCTGTGCTGGCTCGCATACCTGTTTAAGGAGTACAGAATGGCTTTTATTGCATTATCAAATACAGATAACCAGCCTGGAGCGTTAGAGGGCATCGATATGTCAGCGTATATCCTTGACCCGGCCAAATTGTTTGCAACGCACAAAGCCCGCGTTATTGCTGACGGGGGCGTCGTAAAGGATGAGGCGGCGACACTATCAGAATTTACTTTTATCGTTAATAGTGGTTTTTATGACCGCATCTCAGCATGGCCGTATGTCAACGGTGGTGTGAAGTTTGATGTTCAAGGCAATGTGCAGAAAGTCTATTCTCTGGTGGGGCCTGATTTTATCGCCGTGTTGGCCGCCGGTAGCGCAAATCCGGCACCGACAATCAAGTTGGATGAAACAGGTGCTCAGCGCGGCGTGCAAATCCTGTTATCAAATGGCGGGTACTATCTGCGCTCAGAAACGGTATTAAAACTGCAAGCCGCACCAAACAAAAAATGGTTGCTCAGTGCCCGTATGCGGGATGTTGACCTGGCTGATAATGCAGGTATCTCGATGGCGTGGGGGGTTGCCTCTTCAACCTCAGCTTTCTTTGAATGCCGGAAGACGACAACTATTTCAAACCCTTGGAAGTATGTTGCTACTAATGTAGTACCACCGGTATCTGGTAGCTATGTTGCCGCCACTCAAGTGCCATATGCTGATTTTGTACCATCCGCAGGGCTGTTTAATGCTTTGACTGGGGAAGTGATGGGATACGAGGGGGGCCGAGTCATGCAAATGGGAGTTTCCCCGACAGGAAACCTGGCTGACCTGAGTAGTACATCCAACTATCTCTGGATTGGTACTACGTACATTGGCCAGGCTGGTAATCTCAATGTCTGTAACGGGACGTTTGCAAGCGCACGTTGTTTGAACCAGGCGACAGAAAGGGATGCTGTTCTATTATCAACTCGCCGATAGCATTAGTTATTACGCTCTAGGTATCTATGGAGCCCGATGGTATCGAAAGCTATAGCAGCCTCGAAAGCAAGCCCTTGAGTTTTGAAAGGAGCTTCTGAAGCTAGGGGCCAGCGTTGGTTGTACCAGGCGTACAGCCAGTGCTGGTGTTCTTCATCTTCGCGTATAGCAAACATCTGCGGACTGTTTCTGTGTGGCTCCGGGAACCGGTCGTTTTCAGTCAGAAAGAAGATCTGAAAGCCATTTATGATAATGCTGCCCATCAGACATCCATGACAAGCCACTCATCGGCTTCTTCGAACATCTCTTCTAACATCCGATTGAGCTTTTCTCTGTCGCTTTTGCTGGCATCAGTGTTCAGGCTGTTGGCCTGCATCGGCTTCACACGAACGTCAGCGGCAGGAAAAATAGCGTGAACCCGTTTGGTCAGTTCTGCCTTGATCATTTCAGCAGCACCATCAAGCTCTGCCACGTTGCGTTTATCAAACACGAGCTCTACGAACATTTACGCACCTCTAAATTCAACTGTGATTTTATACAGTATATTGCGGTGTGTGATTTTTTCAATGATCAACGGGGGAATGGGGCATAAATGGGGCATGGATAGTGCAAAAATGGGTGTTTCTGAGCGGAAGTGGGTTTTCATGAAAGATAAAAAACTAATTAAAAACATAGCATAAGCAGTATTGGGCAGGTGTGACAAAAATAGGCTCATTACGGTATAGACGTATTGAGCCACGGTGCTCTAGCCTCTCTATATCAGTTTTTATAGGATGTCTGGCTGCGGAGTGTAGCCCGTTTCGAAAGCGGATCCCAGACATCACTCAGCGATCGCTAAGTATAACCGGTTATGCGCCCGTGAAGGCGCATATTGGTCGCTTAAGGAGTGACGACGATCGCGACGCGGCGGTTTTCCGCCCGGCCGCTGGAGGTGCGGTTATCGGCGACCGGGTCGCGTTTGCCCATGCCGCGAGTTTCGATGTTAGCGCGTGGGATGCCTACGCTGGCCAGCAGGTCGGCCACCGCATTGGCGCGGCGCAGCGAGAGCTGGTCGTTATAGCTGTCTTCACCGTAATTATCCGTGTGACCGTCCAGACGGAATTTGGTGATGCCGACGCTCATCAGTGCACGGCCCATTTTCTGTACCGTGTCGGTGCTTTCCGGGTTCAGCTTGCCCACGTTGTTGCCGAACAGCACCTTGTCGGACAGGCCAAATTCCCAGCCGTTATCCGTCAGTTTGAACCCTTGCGACTGCAACAGGGCAATCTGCTCGGGCGTCAGGCCCTGCGGCTTGCTCTGACAGCCGGCGAGCGCCAGCAGGGCGATAAACATCATCGTCAGCAGTGAAAAACGGTTTTTTAGTGTTTGCTGTATCATAATCAAATCCC
>Ga0308167_1000644_pt1 | contig 56050 bp, 59 predicted proteins | sample PhyCR1_2_FD_202138 | JGI IMG/M metagenome (GOLD analysis project Ga0308167, IMG submission 202138) | Phyllosphere microbial communities from UC Gill Tract Community Farm, Albany, California, United States - DLSLRC.R1 | ecosystem: Host-associated > Plants > Phyllosphere > Unclassified | place... | reverse complement strand
TCAATCGCAATGAAATTAGTAACATGAGTGAACTCGACAACTAATATAAGGTGAATACGATGAAAAAAGCGCTGATTTTACCTCTTGCTGCATTGATTGGTATGACCGTATTAACCGGTTGCACCCGTACCAGCTATGCTATTCATACCAATGATGGACGCACCATTATTAGTGATGGCAAACCTTCTGAGTCAGATGCCGGTCTGCTGGCTTATAAAGATGCCAACGGCGTTAAGCAGCAAATTAATAAAGCTGACGTTAAAGCTGTTTCTGAAGTGCCAAATAAATAATTACGGATATTCCGTTATAAAGCCGCCGCCTGGCGGCTTTATTTTTGCTTTTTTTTAGCTGAAACGTTAATCGCGGCCTGTGCTGCAGTGCGCCCTTAACACCGCTGCCCTTCAGCTGTGTCGGGCTGTCCGGTGCTACTGCCGCGCTTTATTCCGCCCCTTCGCTTATCTGAATTTCAGGCTCATCCAGCTTTTGTTACCGGTATTATGCGTACCCCGAGTGGCGTCAAAAATAGTAAGGCGTAACGTTTTAGCCAGATATCAGTAAGTTAACCGGATAGGAAAAAGTTCATTTTATTTGCTGATGATTTTAATAGCGTCTGCCTTAGGGGATTCCACTTTCGTTTAAGCTGCCTTTAACTAGAATAATTATTGTGTTATTTACATTTTCACTCAGGAGGTTACCCATGGTATTTCACGATAAATCAACCGGTCATATGATTCTTGGTGAAGCCGCCATTAACCTGGCGTTTGAACAACAGGATATTACGTTGGTATCACTGATTCGACAGTTGGGTGAGATGGCTGAAAATGAGAGTAACGACGATCGCGTGGCGCAAATTGCTGATGCGCGCAACTGGCTGAAAAGTTTTATCAATGCTTCAACCCGCGATCGGGCCGAGCTGAACTGGCTGGTGGTGACCGGACAGGAACCGGTTGAACTTAAAAACTATCGTTAATCCTTCCTCTCCGGCTGACAGTTCTGCCGAGGGCACCTTCTCCGGTGCCCGTATCGCCCCGCTGCCCGCCTTTTATTACCGCGTCATGTTATTACCGCGTCATGCTGCTTCAGACGAGCCAGCTGAAAAGCGAATCCTGTGCTCTGCGGCGTGCCGGGCAACGGCAGGCTGACCTGTCCGGGCCAACTGTGGCGCTAGCCAGTTCGCCTATTCAGTCAGTGGCTCGCCGTTTTCGGTTACGCTCTGATGCGACGGATGTTGTGTCGCATGGGTTTCGAACCCGCCTCGGGCGGCAAAAACGGAACAGCCGATAGCGGCCACCAGGGTCAGTAAGATTGAGGTTTTCACGAAACAGGCCTTAATTTTCTACGCAGGATAATGGAGCAGAAAAGCCTGGCACACAATAAGCGGTTCGGAAAGCGCACCGCAGAATTTCTCTGACTGAAAAGCGCGGGGCTAATGGAGTTTACGCGCCAGAATGCGAATCGCTTTCCGACAGGATAAGCGCGTATTACGGTCAGGTGAACGGACGCGCAAACTGTGCAGCGCAGTGATGATCTCATGAACACTCAGCACTTCATCGGGCCTGATCAGGCGTGAGACCACTTTTCCTATCAGGGCGCGAATTTCATCATTAATCGTCAGGTCGTCGTCTGTCACTGCTCGCTCCCGGGCATCTGGCGGGCGGCGATTGTCCCGCCGCGGGTTATGATCGTTGCCATCGCGTTTCTCTTGTTCGCTGTGGGTTACCTCTGTCCGTTTACCGATAAATTTAGGAAGCGCTCGCCTCCTAATTAGCTAAATTTTAACCCAGCACTTTTAATGCCAGGGCAAGGGTCTGTTGTTCGTCTGCCACATCGCTGACCTTGCCCGCCACCCGCATCCCATAGGCAATGCAGAGGATCAGTCCGGCAGCCGACTCAACATCCAGCGTGGCGGAGACAGAGCCATCCTGCTGTCCCTGCTCCAGCAGCGAAACCAGAAAGCACTGATTACGCACCACCACCTGATTGATGCGGAGCGCCAGCGCCTCATCCAGCGTCTGCAATTCAATCGCGCTGGCGACCACCAGACAGCCGCGTCGCCCTTCAACGGCACGCGCGGAATCGAGATAAAACTGCAGCAGTTCCGCTATTTTTGCCCGTCCGCTGGTACAGGGCAGCAGCCGGCGGCGCAGCTCGGCATTACGCAGCAGCAGATAACGTTCAAACACCTGCAGAAACAGGGAGCGTTTATCTTTAAACGCCTTGTAGATGCTGCCAGCAGAGAGGTTCATCGCCTCGCCCAGCTCGCTCAGTGATGCCGCGTGATACCCTTTTTGCCGAAAAACAATCATGGCGTGGTCCAGAGCCTGTTCAATATCAAACTCTCTGGGGCGGCCCCGTTCTTTGTTTTTATGCGCTGTGGCTATCGTGATCATCATTACCGGCCAGGGGGAAAGGTGCTCCCGTAAAAATCAACAGGGGATTGTATCCCAGCCGCTGATAATAAGTATACCGCGCTGATACTTTATCTTCAGGCACGGGTTCGGCTGCGTGACAATTTAATCGCCTTAATGGTTAACGATGCTACTCAATTTATGCTTTTTAGTGAGAACCTATTTTCCCGGCATCAGAACAATCCCGCCGCTTATTTATCCGGCAATAATGCTGCCTCGGCGTGACGTTCGGCCTTTTGCTGGCGGCGTTTCTCGCTATTTATTTTGATCAGCCACAGCGCAAATTGTTTAATAAGCAAGCTGGCATGGCTTTCATTATCCGCAAAGCAGATAAATAGCTGAGATTTTATATTATTGCTCTCATCGACTGCATAAATTTCATATTCCTCTTCGCGACGGTTTTTTACTATCGCGGTGAAATGTATGGCCGGCCACTGATTAATTCTGTTTTCAAATTGTCTAAAATTCATCACATTTACCTAAATATTTTATCAATACACCCGACCAGCTAACAACTGGTCGGGCCAGGTAAAGGATAACGGCCCGATAATTTCACTGCGTGATAAAAAAAGCTTTTATCCGGAAATCATTATGCTACGGCGGCAGTAAAAACAGCGGGCGCTTATTTCACTCTCGCGACCGGTAAATCGGTCAGACGGGTAGTGTAAGCGGGCGACAGCATCTCGCGTTTCATCGCCCACTCTTTATGGATGCCCTGCCCGGCAAACCACAGCTTTCCCCGGCCTTTCTGGTTGATGCGGTCAACCAGCTGCATCAGCACCTCGCTGTCAGCGCGCGGTGGCATCTCATCGAACAGATTAAGCTGGGCAACGCCCTGACTGAAAAAATCGCCCAGCAGGACACCGGCTTTCATATAGCGGTGGCCCTCTATCCAGATATTATCCAGGCACGCCATGGCGACGCGGATAATGTCACGCGTGTCATGGGTTGGGGTCAGCAGCTGACCGGTAGACTGATTGCCATAGAAAGTTTCGTTGACCGCATGCGGACTGGTACGCACAAACACCCCGACCTGACGGCAATATTGTTTCTCCCGCCGCAGTTTTTCTGCCGCCCGTTCGGCATAGGCGCAGATGGCCTGCCGCATCTGATTGTAATCGGAGATACGGCTGCCAAACGATCGCGAACAGATGATCTGCTGCTTCACCGGAGTGAACTCTTCCATTTCCAGGCAAGGCTCGCCGCGCAGCTCCCTGACCGTACGCTCCAGCACCACATTAAAATGCTTGCGAATGGTCGGAGTACTCTGGGCAGCCAGATCCTGCGCGGTCTCGATCCCCATCGCATTCAGCCGTTTCGCGATGCGGCGACCTACGCCCCACACCTCGGCGACATCAATCAACGCCAGCAGCTTTTTCTGCCGCTCAGGATCGGACAGATCGACGATGCCGCCGGTTTTGCTCCACTTCTTGGCGGCAAAATTAGCCAGCTTCGCCAGGGTTTTGGTCTGGGCAATGCCGACGCCGACGGTCAGATGCGTCTCTTTCAGCACCCGTTGGCGGACCTGGCGGGCAAAGGTTTCCAGCGCCGTACAGTTCTGCACGCCGGTCAGATTCAGAAACGCTTCGTCGATCGAGTAGATCTCAACCGAAGGTGCCATCTCTTCCAGGATGGTCATTACGCGTTGGCTCATATCGGCGTAGAGCGCATAGTTCGAGCTGAAGACCTGCACCCCATGACGCGTCAGTTCTTCACGCATTTTAAAATAGGGTGCGCCCATTTTGATGCCCACCCTTTTCGCCTCAGCGCTGCGCGCAATGACACAGCCGTCGTTATTCGACAGCACCACCACCGGCTTGCCGCGCAGATCGGGCCGGAACACCGTTTCACATGAGGCATAAAAACTGTTCACGTCGACCAGCGCGAACATGATTAATGGGTCGATTTAATAACGAAGGTCACCACACCGAACACTTCAAGCGCATCTTCCGTTTTAATGGCGATCGGCTTGAACTGGGTATTCATCGGCATCAGTTGCAGGCAGGGATGGAGCTGGAGGCGTTTAACCGTGAATTCACCGTCAACGGCGGCGACCACAATATCGCCATGGGCAGCGGTCAGCGAACTGTCGACCACCAGCATGTCACCGTCGTTAATACCCGCGTCTGTCATCGATTCACCGCTCACCCGGACAAAATAGGTGGCGCTGGGTCGCTGAACCATCAGCGCGTTTAAATCAATTCTTTGTTCGACATAATCCTGCGCCGGTGAGGGAAATCCGCAGGGTACCCGTTCGATGTACAACGGCAACGGCATAACGGCGTGCAGGTCCGCAGGTTTGATGAACTCCATAATAACACTCCTTTTCCAGATAACTGTATATAAACACAGTAATATCGAATTACCCTTTTAATCAAGCGCAACGGAAAAGGTTTAAGCGAAGGGGTTGATGACAATGCACTTTTTTTTGTGGCGTTTTTTTGCGCTGGCGTAATATTCAGCAGAAAGCGATCACTATCACCGCACAAGCTGAGCGGCGCGACTTGTTGATCGGGAATGGCGGTATAATCGCCCGGCTAATGCATTATTCTGACTTAAGGAAAATCTGACAAAGTTTGTCTGCTGCCTGCGTTGTTTGAATATCCGGCGTGGCATGGTTATTCTGCGGTGTTTAATCATGGAGGTGTTATGTCAGACGATGCGCGAATCAAACATCTTGAAGATGAAGTCCGTCAGCTAAAAGTAGAGACCACGGTATTAAAAGAGATCCTCGGCCAGCAAATTGCGCTGAATAATCTCAACTACAAAGGTAAGTTTGATGATGTGCTGGCGGCGCTGGCGAAAGAATATGCCGGACGCGGTCTGGATGAGGGCGATAACCGGGCGATCCATGACACATTACGGCAGTACATTAAATATGAGCCGCCGTCAGTAGAATAAGCGTTACCCGGCAGCCAGAGCGTTGCCGGGCTTCAGCGGCGACCCGGTGCTGAAGCCCGGTCTGCCATCCACACCTCGCCGCCTCAGGCCGCAGGTTTACACTTCGCTATCGCTTTCCAGCGCATCCTGAATCGCATCCGCCAGATTAGCAATTTCATTGGCCACCGCCTGCAGATCCCACGCCGTTTTTGAACCGGTCGCCGAGGTTGACGCGCTGACTGACTCTTTAGCTACCGCCAGCGCCGCTGCCACCGCCACCGTGCGTTTGTGCTGTTCCTGCGTGATGCCGGCAGGCGGAAGCGCGAAATAGTCGTTAATCATGATCATCTCCTTCTGATAAGTAAGCGCTAAACCTTAGCCTTCTGAGGCGCAGGTGTGAAGTGAATTGTGCTGGCTTCACGGTCAGGTGAATAAGATTGCCACCGTTGTACCGCCCGCCCCTGTCCCGTCAGCGCGGTTTTACTGTCTGAACCTGTACAGGTTTTTGCGGAAAATCACCCAGACGTACAGCCTTGAGCGGAAATATTTTTTTCAGCCAATTTGATAAAGAAAAAGCGAAAAGCGCAGCGACAAGAAAATAACCACTTGTATTTAAATATATTTAATAAAAATTAACCGTTAATTATTTTAAACATGCATGCAAAATACACCACCGACCAGTAAAATTTTATCGAATTTCGTTGTACAAGTTTGTCGTTATTGTATAACTTTGCGCCGTGATGTTAAGTCACTTGTAACGAAAGGTGCATTGCACCGCATCTGAAGGTGTCGTGGATTTCCACCTTCAGATGCTCTTTTTTTGCGTCGTCCGCTGACCGGACCTGAAATGGCGCATTTATCCCCCTTTTTGATGAGGCCTGATATGCAAACGACAATCAATACAGAGTCTCAGATTTCTGAATACTTCATGAACTCTGGCACTCCGGTTACCAGCGAGAAAGAAGTTATTGCAGCCGTCCATGCTGAACTCGCGCATTACAAAACCCACGTTTCCGATAAAGACATTGTGCTGGGCCTGATTCATCGCCTGGAGAGTGAGCGTGACGTGGCTAAACAGGATATTTATCGTCAGGCACTGGAACACGTTCTGCAGAATGCGTCGTCGACCAGTAACAGCTGACATCCTGTGTCTGTTGTGAGGGATCACTGATTAGCACGGATGCTTTTGCTTCCCAGAATTTGCCCCGCCTGCGGGGCTTTTTTATGCCTTTTCTTCCGGTGGTCAGCGTCATCATTCTACTGTAATCAGCCCTCATCGGCGGACCAACCGTTTATCCATTTTTCGCGGTTTTTTGCCGCTTATCCCCTCTTACTCATCCACTAATTGCTCTCGTTACGCTTTCTTTTTTCGCTATCCCTGTCCAGGCTTTTTTCTGCATCGAGTGCAAACACTGACGAGGAAAAAAATCATGTTTCATCATTCATCAAAACTCCAGTTCCCGGTTCGCGTCGAGAAACCAGATCCAGAATTCGCCATGCTGTTACAGCAAGCCATCGGTGGCGTAGAGGGTGAAATTCGTGTGGCGATGCAATACTTTTTCCAGGCGATGGGCGCGCGTGGCGATGCCCGGATTCGGGATCTGCTGATCTCCACCGCAACCGAAGAACTCGGCCATATCGAAATGCTGGGCTATGCAGTGGCACTCAACCTTGAGGGCGCACCGCTCTCCTACCAGGAAGCCTCAGCCAAAGATCCGGTGGTTAACGCCATTCTGGGCGGCATGAACCCGCGTCATATCCTTTCATCGGGCCTGTCAGCGATGCCGGTTAACGCCAACGGTATGCCGTTCGACATGAGCCATATCTATGCTTCCGGCAACGTGGCGGCCGATATGCTGGCTAACGTCACGGCTGAAGCCACCGGCCGCGTGCTGGCGACCCGCCTGTACAATATGACGGAAGATAAAGGGATGAAGGACTTCCTGTCGTTCCTGATCGCTCGTGACACCATGCACCAGCAGCAGTGGCTGGCGGTGATTGAAGAGATGGGCGGCCTGAATGCTTCGCTGCCTATTCCAAACAGCTTCCCGCAGGAAAATGAAGCGCAGGAACACTCTTACTACTGCCTGAACACCTCGCTGGATAAACCGCTGCCGGAAGGCCGCTGGAGCAATGGCCCGGCCTACGACGGTCACGGCCAGTTCAGTGCAAAACAGCAGCCGGAGATCCTCGGTGATGAGCCGCTGCTCGGTAACGCCCGTCCAGGCTCAGGCGCACAGCAGGAGCAGATTGACGGTGTCGCGTCACCGAAACCTTAATTGACGCCAGCGTGTCAGTCAGGGCCACAGCCGTTCCGGCGGTCCTGACTGACTGTTTTACGCTAACGGATTTTTATGGAGGAATATTCATGTCATCGACTCAACGCCCCCAACCCCCTTTTGCTGAACAGCAACAGAACTGGCCCGGTACGACCTCGGCCATGCAGCCGCAGCCCGATCATGGTGAACAAAGCTATCAGGGCTCAGGCCGGCTGGCGGGCAAAAAAGCCATTATTACCGGCGGCGATTCCGGCATCGGTCGGGCGGTCGCTATCGCGTTTGCCCGCGAAGGGGCTGATGTCCTGATCTCTTATCTTGATGAACATGAAGATGCGCAGGATACCGCCCGGCTGGTCGAAGCCGCAGGCCAGAAAGCGATTCTGGTGCCAGGCGACATTACCGAGGCAGCACACTGTTCCGCCATCGTTGAGAAAGCGGTAGAAGCGTTTGGTGAGATCAACATTCTGGTGAACAACGCGGCTTATCAGATGACGCGTGAATCGCTGGATGAAATCAGCGATGACGAGTTTGACCGGACGATGAAAACCAATCTTTACGCCCTGTTCCGCATCACCAAAGCGACAGTGCCGCATATGCCAGCGGGTGGATCGATCATTAATACCGCGTCGATCAACGCCGACCAGCCAAAGCCGAAGCTGCTGCCCTACTCGGCGACTAAAGCGGCTATCGTCAACTTTTCCGGCAGCCTCGCCGCCATGCTGGCGGAAAAAGGCATCCGCGCCAATGCAGTAGCACCGGGCCCAATCTGGACACCGCTGATCCCGTCGACCATGCCGGTTGAGCAGGTGAAAAACTTTGGCAGCGAAGTGCCGTTGCAGCGCGCCGGTCAGCCAGCTGAACTGGCCCCGACCTATGTGATGCTGGCCAGCGATGAGGCCAGCTATATTTCGGGCGCTACGGTCGCCGTCACCGGCGGCGTGGCGATTATCTGAGGTCGCTTCCCCTTGCTGCCCGACCAGCAAGGGGAAAGCTGTCGGCTGTTACGCTATCCGCTGTTGCTGTTTCGCCCACTGGTAGAGCTGTTCCCGCGCCAGATTCTTCATTTTCACTTCGCACATGATGTCGAAATCCTGAAACGACAATGCCCAGTCATTGAGCGTGTCGTTGAAGTAGTAATCGGAGTGCGCCCGCAGTTTGCTTTTCGACACGCCCAGCTGTTGCTGATCCGGCCAGCCCTGCGGCGGAATAATTCCCTCCTGTGAAATCGAATAATGCAGTACCGGGCGGACGCCGCGCCACGAAGCGATTATCGCGGCAATCCGCGCATCGTCAGGCTGGATAAACTGATTCTCTTTCACCCAGTGATGGTGAATATCCAGCACCACCGGACAGAGCGCGGCGGCCTGCAGTACGTCATCCAGCGAACAGGATATTTCATCATTCTCTACCGTCAGCATCCGGCGCGCTTCCTCGCTCAGCTGACCAAACGAACGTTTAAAACCGTCGAATCCCGCCTTACCGTTCATATGAATATTGATTTTAAAATCCTGGAAGCGTTGGCCGTAGCCCATCAGGCAGGCGCATAGGGTGTGATATTCGACATCCTCCAGCGCACGGCTCACCACATCCGGATTATCTGACGCCAGCACCGTATATTGCCCCGGATGAAAGGAGAGTCGGATCTGGTGCGCGCGTGCCAGTTCACCGCAGCGGGCGAACAGCGGATGAAGCTCGGGTAAAAACGCGGCAAACAGCGACGTGGCCTCCGGAACGGTATAAAGCGGCAGCAGATCGCTGCCAATACGCATCATTCTTAACGGCTCCGGTAAGGTCGCCAGCTGCTCCAGCGTCAGGTAGAGCTGGTTAAGGTTGGTAACGGATATCTCATAAATCAGTTGATTACGTTGATCGTGCGGTAAACTCAGAAACCGTTTACGCGTGGTGGCGCGGAACGGGAAAAACTGTTTGCCATCGTGGTTGAGATACTTACATGCAAAGCCTAATTTCATGTCTGCTCCTGATTTATGCTTATCAGAAGTGTAACAGGCCTCAGTCACTCAGCCAGTGGGCAGAGATTGACCAACCCGGTAACAAGGAGATTCGCTATGCAGGGTGCTGATATCCAGCGCATCGCTATTGAGGCGGCCGAGCGGCTGCCTGCCGCCGAGTCCAGCTATCCGTTTGGACCGGCACATCAGGTCTATAAAGTGTGCGGTAAGGTGTTTCTACTGCTGACCGTGCTGCGGGGGGTGCCGATCATCACCCTGAAATGCCAGCCGCAGCAGGCGGAACTGCATCGCGCCATCTATCCCTCTATTACCGCCGGTTACCATATGAATAAGCAGCACTGGATCACCGTCTACCCGGGCGACGCACTGTCAGAAGGGTTGATCCAGCAGCTGGTCGACGATTCGTATCAACAGGTGGTGAAGGGAATACCGGCCTCGCGCCGGCCGGTATGGGTTGGCTGAAGTCCCGCCAATTTATGCAGATAATCAACAGATTAGCGAGGCGACAGCCGCCTCGATTTTGCCGTTTTGCTGGCATAATCCAGCCGGCAAACTAAACTTAATGCTGTGACTAGCTAGTCCTACTTATCTAAGGAACCTGATACGAGGCCTATCTATGACACAACAGAAATACCGGGGTGGCGCAGGCAACTTTGCCAATGACCCGGACCGTGCCAGTGAAGCTGGAAGTGCCGGTGGCAAAGCCAGCGGAGGCAATTTCAAGAACGATCCTGAAAGAGCCAGGGAAGCTGGCCGCAAGGGCGGTAAAGTCAGTCGGCGCACCTCTAAGTAGATCTGAGTGAAGCGCTTTAGGATTTTGTACGCCACGGATTGGCGATTTACCTGCATAAGCTGGCCGCGTTTGTCGCCTGAAAACCCGCCGTTACGGGCGGGTGTGTCAAAAGCCGAAGCAAATCCTTAATGATGCAGCATCTCATCCACCACCTGCGCATTCATCATCTGCCAGGGATAGTAGGTCGGCCAGTTATCCATCTCCGCCAGTAAAGCTTGCTGCGAACGGTTACCCATAAAAATATGGAAGTGGGCTGATTTGCGCGGTGCGATGGTGTGATCGCTGAACTGCACATATTTTGGCGCATCGCTGTTCGCCTCCTGGCATTCGAACAGGTAGCGCACCCCTTTCTTGCCCGAGGTATAGGTCAGGATCCGGTGGCCGGCATAATGGTAGCGGCAGGCGCTGACCCGATCGCCAATATGAAATTCCATCACGCCGTTTTCGATGCCGATAGTGTCGACGTTGGTCGCGTAGCCTTTACGGTAATAAGCTTTAACCTGCTGCGCCGTTTTGCTGCCATCCTGCTGCGCTTTTTTCTGCCATACCGGGTCCAGCTCGCCACTTTCCAATAGTGGATAGACCGACTGCCACAGGCCATCCCAGTCCGACAGCGGGCGATCTTTAACATCCGCATCGGCAAAGTCCCCTTCCGCCGCTTTCTGTTCCATGGCTGACAACGGTTTGCCGTGCGCATGATCGCCATGCGCCGCCACCTGATTGCTGATCAACAGCGCGCCCAGCGCCATCGCCCACTTACCTGTATGATTTGCCAACGTCGCGATCCTCAATAGAAGTTACAAAATGAAATGTTATGATATAACATTTCTAACTTCAATCGGGAAATGCACGCCGGCTGCAATTAAACCGACGCGTAGGCCGGATCGTCGTTACAGAACAGCGCCAGCTTATTGCCTGCCGGATCGCGCAGGTAAGCCACGTAAAAATTCGGGTTATAGCGTTCACGAATGCCTGGCGCGCCCTCATCTGTGCCCCCTGCCCGCAGGCCCGCCGCGTAAAGCTCGTCAACCCTTTGCCGCGTCGGCGCGCGGAATCCGGCCATGTTGCCGTTACCCGGCTGCGCGGCTGCGCCATCCCACGGCTTCGCAATGTAGACGGCACCGGGTCCGTTTTGCCGATCGGGCACCTCCGGCAGCGAAAAAATCAGCTGTTCGCCATCGGGCTCAACCAGATACCCGAGCGGCAGCAGAACTGCCCGATAAAAGTGACCGGACAGCGCCACATCATTCGCACCAATAAACAGATAGCTGAGCATACAGACCTCCGAATAGTTGCAGTTGGCCGGCAATAAGCGAAACGACAGGCTGCCGCACCGGGTGAAGGTGTTATTTTAGCCCGCCAAAAAGAAACCCGGCGAGGTGAGTTAAAGTCGCGGTTTACCCCCAGCATTGGTCAGGTTGTTCTATATTTAGTGTCGTCGAAAGTAAAATAACCGCTGGAGCATGGATTAATGTCGAAAGAAACAGAGAAGAAAGAACTGAGCCACCGCGCCCCCACCACCGGGCCGGAGTCGTCAGAACCCGGACTCGGTTCGCTGGCACCTCAGGATGGATCACATCAGCCGCCAGCCGAACCGACGCCTCCCGGCAAACAACCGACCGCGCCAGGTAGCCTGAAAGCCCCGCAGACCCATAACGCTAAACTCGACCAGCTCAATGCCAGCCGTAAAAACGGCACCAACAGCCCGCTCACCACCAACCAGGGAACCCGTATTGCGAACGATCAGAATTCGCTGCGTGCCGGTTCGCGTGGGCCAACCCTGCTGGAAGACTTTATTATGCGTGAGAAGATCACGCATTTTGACCATGAACGTATCCCGGAGCGCATCGTGCATGCGCGCGGCTCAGCGGCGCACGGCTATTTTCAGCCCTACCGCTCGTTAAAAGATCTGACTAAAGCGCAGTTCCTCAGCGATCCGAATCAGGTGACGCCGGTTTTCGTGCGTTTCTCCACGGTACAGGGCGGCGCCGGTTCCGCTGATACGGTGCGTGATATTCGCGGTTTCGCCACCAAGTTTTATACCGAAGAGGGCGTCTTCGACCTGGTCGGCAACAACACCCCGGTGTTCTTTATTCAGGATGCGCATAAATTCCCTGACTTCGTGCACGCGGTGAAGCCTGAACCCCACAACGAAATCCCGCAGGGCCAGAGCGCCCACGATACCTTCTGGGATTACGTCTCTCTCCAGCCGGAAACCATGCACAACGTCATCTGGGCGATGTCCGATCGCGGCATTCCGCGCAGCTATCGCACCATGGAAGGGTTTGGTATTCACACCTTCCGCCTGATTAATGCTGCAGGCAAAGCGACCTTTGTCCGCTTCCACTGGAAGCCGGTGGCAGGCAAAGCCTCGCTGCTGTGGGATGAGTCGCAGAAACTGACCGGCCGCGATCCCGATTTCCATCGTCGCGACCTGTGGGAAGCGATTGAAGCGGGTGACTTCCCGGAATATGAACTGGGCCTGCAGCTGATCCCGGAAGAGGATGAATTCAAATTCGATTTCGATATTCTGGATGCCACCAAACTGATCCCGGAAGAGCTGGTACCGGTTGAAATCGTGGGTAAGATGGTGCTTAACCGCAACCCGGATAACTTCTTCGCAGAAACCGAGCAGGTAGCATTCCACCCAGGCCACATCGTGCCGGGCCTCGATTTTTCCAACGATCCGCTGCTGCAGGGCCGTCTGTTCTCCTATACCGATACCCAGATCAGCCGCCTCGGTGGTCCGAACTTCCATGAGATCCCGATCAACCGTCCAACCTGTCCGTACCATAACTTCCAGCGTCAGGGGATGCACCGTCAGGATATCGACACTAACCCGGCCAACTACGAGCCGAACTCGATCAACGATAACTGGCCACGTGAAACCCCGCCAGCCGCTGAAGGTGGCGGTTTTGAAAGCTACCAGGAGCGCGTTGAGGGCCACAAAGTGCGCGAGCGCAGCCCATCATTCGGTGAGTATTATGCTCAGCCGCGCCTGTTCTGGATGAGCCAGACGCCGGTCGAACAGCAGCATATTATCGGCGCTTACTCGTTCGAACTGAGTAAAGTGGCGCGGGCCTATATTCGTGAGCGGGTGGTCGATCATCTGGCGCGGATTGACCTCGGTCTGGCGAAAGGCGTGGCGGATAATCTCGGTATCGCCCTGACCGCCGATCAGCTGAATATCCAGCCGCCAAAAGCGGTTAACGGCCTGACCAAAGATGACAGCCTGAGTCTCTACGCCATCCCGGATGGCGAGATCAAGGGCCGTCAGGTAGCGTTACTGGTCAGCGATGGCGTGAAGGCGGCAGATGTGCTGTCAATTCTGCAGGAACTGAAAGCGGTCGGTGTTCACACCAAACTGCTGGCCGCACACATGGGCCAGGTACGCGCCGATGATGGTTCGGTGCTGCCGATTGATGCCACCTTCGCCGGTCTGCCGTCACTGACCTTTGACGCCGTTATCGTGCCGGATGGCAACATCGACGCCCTGCTGCTGAGCGGTGATGCGCGTTACTTCCTGCTGGAAGCCTACAAGCATCTGAAAGTTATTGGTCTGTCAGGCGATGCACGTCGCTTCAAGGCGCAGTTCAGTCTGGGCGAAACCGAACAGGAAGAAGGCATTGTTGAGGGTGACAAAGCAGAAAACGCCCTGATGGCGGACTTCATCCAGGCGATGAAAGCACACCGCGTCTGGTCACGCAGCCAGAAAGCGCTGTCAGTACCGGCCTGACGATCGCGACGTGCTATTGCGCGTCAGATCTGCAATAAAAAACCGCCTCCCGGGGCGGTTTTTTATTGCTCGATCCGGTCGGTAAGCGGCGCTGCTGCAACCAGATATGCGCCGATCATTTTGTCTTTTTGACCCGGTTTTCACGGAACAGTAAGGTGACGACACCGAATATCCCGCCGGTCAGAAAACCGTATTCGAGATCGGCGGCATCCTTACGGATATCCTGCAGCCTGATCAGCGCCCTTTCCGCATCTGGCGCAATAATTTCCTCAAACTGTTTCTGATAGCCGTCAGCCTTAAGCCGTTCGGCTGCCGCGCTGTCCTTCCGGTCGGCAGCCACCAGCTGACGGCCTTTCCTGAAAAAGAAAAATTCGGGCATGCTGAGTTCCTTTGCAGTCACGATTTGAAGCTTCAACATAACCGCAATCGGACGCTGCGCCCAGCGGAAACTCAGGCCAGGGCAGCCAGGCAAAGCGACATTGATCAGACGCCGGCTTATCCGCGCTGGCCGTCGCCTGCTTGTATTCTGTTATCGGTGGCAACGGGTCGTCCTGGTAAATGCACTAAAGCGCAATAGCGAGAAAAACAGGCGGTTGCGCCAGCGAGATGGATTCAGGCTCACGGACAACGAATGTGCCTCGCGGACGGCTGCCTCGCACGGGAGCCGGGTCGAATGCGGGTCGGGTTTGTGGAGTGGCTCTTTACCTCTTCCGTGTCATGAGTCAGCAACGGCAGATGAGGCTGGATGACAAACGTTAAAGGATGGACCAACCGTACCGATACTGTTTCAATAACTGATTAGAACGCGTGAAAACAGCCAGGAAGGGTCGATGGCACGAAGAAGAGAGCTCAAAGGAATTAGCCATTCTCTGAATAGTAGTTTTGTCAGTCGAAACAACGATTACAATGGTTTCTGGGCTATAGGCCGGTTAAAACGCTTTGCTATTAACCAGGGACTTAAATCCGTGACGTTTACCTTTCCCATGCCTGCAAGCGGTGCAAATTTTGATCTGATAAATGATATCGGGCAGCGTTATACGGTAATGCTGGCAGATCTTATACTGAAACAGCAACTGCCTGACTCATGGGTTAAAAATGCCGCTATTGTCATCGATTTTTATACAAATGATAACGCTGCTCAGTCAGCTGAGTGTCATACATCAGGTGATCCTTTTAAGTGCGTTTGTCAGATAACTGATGATAGGGGGGGTGATTATTCTTCCATCATTTATGGCCGGTGTCTGCCTCACTCCCCGGCGCGAGAATTACGATCAAACCGTTATCTCGGCTGATAATTTCTAAAAAGCTTAAACTACAATCTGAGCTGGCCCCCAAAGTGAAAATCCAGCCGAAACAGGAAGCTGCGTCAAACGCTAAAGTTGAGCGAGAATGTCAGAAAAGCGGCAGCATTACTCACTGATAAATAAGGGAATATAAGTGTGAGCAACAGTACTTATTTCAAAGATAATTTCAGGAAATGGTTTACTGCCGCAGTGGTATACATTCTGTTAGGTGGTTGGTGCTGGTATATGTTGTGGGCATCAAGCATTTCCCACAATACAGTGTTAAAAAAATCGGTTCCTGAATGGAAAACCTATATTTTATCTGGCCTGTTTATGGGCGTCATTATTCTGGCGCTGGCTTGCTGCCGGGGCACTTTTAATAAAAACGTAAAATCTCTGTTTAATGCATTCAGTGGCGGTTTTATTCTGGGCTTTGTGTTGTCCTTAAATTGTTATGATGTCTATGTTTATCTCTTCCCGGACAAAGTTATTGGCTATGAATCGGAATATGAAGTTGTCTTTCCAGGCCCGTCAAGAGGCAAGCACGGGCAGTGTGAAGCGGGTATCTGGCTAAAAGACCCGAACACCAGCAGATGGAAGCAGCTTTGTATCAATAAAGAGTATCTGCACAGCCACCGTAAGCAAGGAATGACAGGCGTATGGGTAACCGCTCGTGTGAATAATATTGGCTCTTACATCGTGAAATATGAATTTATCTACCGGTAAATTAAGCTGGCTGTAGTGATTCGCTGTAGTGATTCACCAACGTTATTCGCCAACGTATCGGCCGCTATCTTCTGTTCTGCCGACTGTAAAAATGAGTGATAGTCATTAACGTCCGCCCTTCACTGTTAGAAACGTTCACCACCGCTGCACCGCAATCAAACACCTTCCCGATTGAGCTCAAATGCAGCGAGCTCAACCGGGCTATCACGCGATGGCGGTCAGCATTTGCCTGGCTGACGGCCAGCCACTCAGAAGGCCTGCCAGTTCTGGTTATCCGCCTGCGGGCTGACCGCAGCAGGACGCAGTTGACTCACGACCGGCTGGGCCGGAGCTGCGGAAAACGCCGCCTGCAGGCTGCCGGTTTTAAATACCGCCACCGTTTTACGCAGATAGCTGGCCTGCTCTTCCAGCGAAGCCGCCGCGCTGGCCGACTCTTCAACCAGGGCGGCGTTCTGCTGCGTCACGCCATCCATTTCAGAAACCGCGATGCAAACCTGCTCAATGCCACGCGTCTGCTCAACTGATGATGAGGCGATCTCTTCGATCAACTGGGTTACCCGACTGACCGACGTTACGATACTGTCCATCGCCTTACCGGCTTCAGAGGCATGGCCGGCCCCGGTTCTGATCCGTTCGGCGGAGCGATCGATCAGGCCGCGGATTTCCTGAGCGGCACTGGCGCTGCGGCCTGCCAGCGAACGTACCTCGCCCGCGACCACCGCAAATCCACGTCCCTGTTCACCGGCACGCGCGGCTTCTACCGCAGCGTTGAGCGCCAGAATATTGGTCTGGAAGGCGATGCTGTCGATAATCGCAATAATGCCGGCGATTTGCCCGGAGCTTTCACTGATCTGCTCCATGTTGGCGATGACCCGGGCCACCGTCTCGCCGCCCTGGGTGGCGGTGGTTGACGCCTGTTTCGATACGGCCGTTGCCTGCTGCGCATTGTCGGCATTGAGCTTAACGGTTGAGGTCAGCTGCTCCATGCTGGCCGCCGTTTGTTCCAGCGCCGCGGCCTGCTGTTCGGTGCGTGATGAAAGATCGGTGCTGCCGACTGAAATTTCGGCAGCGCCGGTAAAGATAGAGCGGGTGGCGTCATCAACCGAAGTAATGGTGACCACCAGCGCATCGCGCATCTGCTGTAGTTCGGTAATCAGCAGCCCCATCTCATTACGGCCTTCATGCTGAATGTCTGAGGTCAGATCGCCGGCAGAAATCGCGCGGATATAGCCGGTCAGTCGGCTAAGCGGGCCGATAAGCCGTTTTTGTAACCCGACCCAGACCGCGAAAATGATCACCACGGTCACCAGGCCAAGCACCAGCAAGGTCCAGAGCGCATCGGTCAGGCTGCGCTGGTTCTGCTCAGAGGTGTTTTTCATTAGCTGAATGTTGACCGCGCGCCAGGCCTCATAAGCGCTGTCGAGCCGATCCTGCGCCGCCTGCGCTTCCAGATTGCCGTAGCCCTGATAGTTGCGCTGTTTCAGGAAAGTCACCGAGGCCAGCATGGTGTCGTGCATTTGCTGATAGGCAGCCTGCACCTCACCGGCCTGGGCTTCATCCTGCCCCGCTTTACGCGGCAACGCCTGCCAGGCGCGGAATTCAACATCGGCGGCGGCGGCTGACTGCTCAGCCTTATCCAGCAGCGACGCCATCGCAGCCAGTGAGGCCGGATCCTGCTGATTTTTAAGGAAGCGGATCGCCACCCGATTGATAGTGACGCGGGTTTTAATCAGGGTTTTCACCGCATCGCTCAGGTGCTGTTGCTGCAGGGTTAACTGCTCCGCCGCAACGAAGTTCTGGTCTGCTTTGGAGACGGCGTTATACAACAGAAAGCCGGTCAGACTCAGCAGTGCGGTAAAGATAAAAAGTACGGCGAGAATACTGTGGGTTATTTTGAGGTTTTTAAGCATGTCAGCAAACTCATGTCAGAGGAGATAGTGCTGTTATCGGCCAGCCTGGACTTTATCTGAGTGCCGGCAGGCGATGGGCTCGCGATAAGATAAATAACCGGGCAAATGGGCCTGGTTTTAGTCGCCTCTGCCGTCGGTCGGGGTTGACGCAGCCGAAGCGGCGGCAAAACCGGACCTCAGCCGCGCTAAACGCATTCGTCGCTCAACAACCCGCGCCGCAGTGTGGTTGAATTCGCCCCTTATCTAGCTCAGCACGTGGTTAACATGCATTACATTCATAGTTTAATGGATTTTATTGAGGGAAATGCGGTGCTGTCGGCCAGCTTCAGCGTGATCCTGTTGATCATGGCCGGGATGGTGGCTCACTTAATCTGTAAGTTTTTCGTGGTCAAAGTGATCAGAAAGGTCTTTTTCAGCAGCCATAAACAGGGCGTTCCGCTGGATAAAGATGTCCGCCTGTCTCAGAAGCTGTCGAATTTTGTGCCGGTGATTGTGGTCTACAATTTCCTGCAGTTTATGCCGGGCCTGCCTGATAATCTGAAAGTGGCGATTCAGACCATCTGCGGCATTCTGTTTTTTGTCTATCTGTCGATCTTCTTCAATGAAGTGCTGGAGATTGTTAACAACTCCTATTCACGCAAATCGAAGCGTAAGAATCACTCGATCAAGGGCTATATCCAGATTGGCAAAATTCTGGTGCATATTATCGCCGCGATCATGATTCTGGCGATTATGTCCAATAAGTCACCGGCGATTATTATCTCCTCGCTGGGTGCGGTTGCCGCGGTACTGATGCTGATCTTTCAGCACACGCTGCTGTCGCTGGTGGCGAATATTCAGCTCTCTTCCAACGATGTGCTGCAACTGGGCGACTGGATTGAGATGCCGGATAGAAATATCAGCGGCGAGGTGATCGATATTGCGCTACATACCATTACCATCCGCAACTGGGATAACACCATCTCGCGCATTCCGACCAAGAATTTCCTCACCGAGACCTACACCAACTGGCAGGCAATGTTCTCTTCAGGCGCACGGCGGATCATGCGCAGCTTTTATCTTGATCAGAAGTCGATCACCTTTGTGAATCAGGAGATGCTGCAGGCGATGAGTCAGATCCGCATCGCCAGCGAATCGATTACGGAACTGCTGGATGGACGTGATATCAGCGCGGTCGGCGACCGCTGGTTTATGGAGAACGGTATCACCAACCTGATGGTGTTCCGTAAATTCCTCACCGCCTGGCTGACGCAGCGCGAGGACATTAAGAAAGAGATGTATATCGTGGTGCGTCCGCTGAAGCCGTCGCCGGATGGCTTGCCGGTGGAGATCTACTGCTTCACCTCCTCTATTTTCTGGGCCGATTATGAGAATACCCAGTCAGCCATTTTTGAATACATTTACGCGATGGCCCGCTATTTTGATCTGCAGATTTATCAGCATCCGGCGGGTTCGGATTTCGCCCGGCTGGCCCAGCCACGTGCTGCGAGCGCTGATGCGCAGCAGAACGGCCCGCAGTAAGCCGATCGCCGCCGCACGCCCCCTGCAATGGCGCGGCGGCGTCAGCTTTTGCTCAGGGCAAAGTTCAGCACCCTGTCATTCTTCATCTGCACCGTCAGCGTCTGCCCTTCGGTGGTGTTAAGGGTGCGCGCCTCACTGTAGGTCCACTTCAGCAGACGCTGTCCATCCGGATACGGCGTCTCGCTGTCGGGCTGACCAAACAGCGAAATCAGCTGTGCCTGCGTAGTCTGGCCGGGATGGATATGCTGCAACCGCGCGGTATCCAGATTATGTCCGACGCGATTAGAGCAGCCGGATAACAGCATCATCAGCGCCACAAACAGGGCTTTCTTACTCACGTAACATCCTTTTGAAAAAATAATTTCGCGCTGCTGGATTGCCCGGCACGCCTGCGTTGGCAGGTCATCCAGCTTATACGCAATCGACCGCCGTCGGCAGGATTTTCTGCCGCCGTTCCGCCCGGACTGACCGCGGCGAGGATGCGAATCCGCGCCACTAAGTCAAATTCCCGCCTCTCTATGGTCCGCTGCCCCGCGATTGCGACATCTTAGTCTATGATTATTCTTCGTATGCCGCGTGGAAACGGTCTCATCACCGGCTTTTCGCCGCATCACACTGTTTACCAGTCCAGGATCCTGGCTGAAGAGACGCGCCAACCCATTTGGCATCCTGGTCTCGCTGACATGTTTATGTTTTTGAAGCTCGCATCATCGGCATCATTTCCGCGCGATGGCGATCATTGCGCATTTCCAGCTTAAACGAGGCAACTGAATGGAATCCAAATCATTTTTTAAAAGCTGGGGCGCCGAACGGGTGTCCAGCGATGAGGTCCGTTTCCGTCTCTGGGCAACGGGCCAGCAACGCGTCACCCTGCGGTTATCCGGCAAAGATATCGAGATGACCCGCCAGCCTGACGGCTGGTTCGAAACCCAGCTGAGCGGCGTCGCCCCCGGCGCCGAATACGATTTTGTGCTGGCGGACGGCACCGCAGTGCCCGATCCCGCCTCCCGCGGCCAGAAAGGTGAAGTCAACGGTCCGTCACTGGTGATCGATCCTGAGGCTTACGTCTGGCAAAACACCGACTGGCAAGGCCGCCCATGGCAGGAATCGGTGGTGTATGAATTGCACATCGGCACCTTTACCCCACAGGGCACCTTTCAGGCCGCGATTGAAAAGCTGCCGTGGCTGGCGGAAAACGGTATCACCATGATTGAAGTGTTACCGGTTTCGCAGTTTGGTGGCAATCGCGGCTGGGGCTACGACGGCGTACTGTTGTATGCACCGCATTCCGCCTACGGCACGCCCGATGATTTCAAAGCGTTTGTCGACGCGGCGCACGGTCATGGCCTGTCGGTAGTGCTGGATATCGTGCTAAACCACTTTGGCCCGGAAGGTAACTATCTGCCGCTGCTGTCGCCGGACTTCTTCCATAAAGAACGGCAGACGCCGTGGGGCGCGGGTATCGCTTATGACGTTGACGCGGTGCGCCGTTACATCACCGAAGCGCCGCTCTACTGGCTGCAGGAGTTTAATCTCGATGGCCTGCGCTTTGATGCCATTGATCAGATTGAAGACCCGGCCGATAAACATGTGCTGATTGAGATTGCGGAGCGCATCCGGGCTGAAATTACCGATCGACCTATTCATCTCACCACCGAAGATTGCCGTAACGTCACCTTTCTGCATCCGCGCGATGAAAAAGGTCAGGCAACGCTGTTTACCGGCGAATGGAATGATGACTTCCACAACGCGGTCCACGTGCTGGCGACCGGCGAAAACCATGCCTATTACCAGGACTTCGCCGATCGACCGGAACAACGGGTTGCCCGGGCGCTGGCGGAAGGCTTCGTTTATCAGGGTGAGGTGTCGCAGCAGTCTGGCGAGCCGCGCGGTGTTGACAGCCGCGGTCAGCCGCCGGTGGCCTTTGTCGATTTCATCCAGAACCATGACCAGGTGGGTAACCGGGCCCAGGGCGAAAGGCTGGTGAGCCTGGCCGGCGTGGAACGTACCCAGCTGTTGCTGGCTACCTTACTGCTGTCGCCGCACATCCCGCTGCTGTTTATGGGCGAAGAGTATGGCGAAACCCAGCCGTTCCTGTTCTTCACCGATTTCCATGGCGACCTGGCCAAAGCGGTGCGTGAAGGCCGCGCCCGAGAGTTTGAAGGCCATGCCGGTCACGAAGGTGAAAGCGTGCCGGACCCGAACGATCCACAGACCTTTGAACGTTCGAAGCTGAACTGGGATAAGCCGCAAACGCCGGAAGGCCAGCAGTGGCTGGCGCTGACGCGCAGACTGCTAAAGCTGCGCCAGCAACACATTGTGCCGCTGCTGCACACCGCCGGCGGCCACTGTGGTCGGGTGGTGAATACCGCGCCCGGTTTCCTGGCAGTGCGCTGGGACTTCCCGCAGGGCACGCTGTCACTGGCGCTGAACGTCGGCGACCAGCCGCAACCGATCGCCGATCTGCCGGGCGAGACCCTGTTTGCCTGGCCGCAGCAGACCCCCGAACTGGCACCGGAGGCGATCGTGGTTCGTCTGGATAAAGGAGCCGCACAATGAACATCCCAACCGCCACCTACCGTATTCAGTTCCGCAACGGCATGACCTTTGATCGTGCTGCGGCGCTGGTGCCTTACCTGAAGCAACTCGGTATCAGCCACCTTTACGCTTCGCCGATCTTCAGTGCTACTGCGGAATCGACCCACGGTTATGACGTCACCGACGTTAACCAGATCGAACCGTCGATTGGTGGTCGTGCAGGTTTTGACCGCATGGCTGCGGCGCTGAAAGCGGCCGGACTCGGGCTGATCCTCGATATCGTCCCCAACCATATGGCGGCCTCGCTGGAGAATCCGTGGTGGCGCGACGTCATCGAGAACGGTGAGCAGAGCCGTTATGCCCACTACTTTGACATTGACTGGTCACGTCGCCTGACGCTGCCGTTCCTTGGCGACAGCTTTGAGACAGTGCTGGCCAACGGCGAGATCAGCGTGCAGCGCGATCCGCAAAGCGGCAAACCGGCGCTGGCCTACTTCGATAACTATTACCCGCTGGCGCCACACACCTGGCAGGGCCGTGAGGAAGAGGTGCTCGGCCTGCGCGAGCCGGACCAGATTGCCGCGCTGCATGATCAGCAGCCGTGGCGCCTGATGTCGTGGCGTGATGCACCCAACGACCTCTCCTACCGCCGCTTCTTTGAAGTGACCGGGCTGGTGGGCGTGCGGGTCGAAGATAAAGCGGTGTTCGACGCTGCACACCAGCTGATCCTCGAACTGGTGCACAGCGGCGCGGTGCAGGGATTGCGCGTCGACCACGTCGATGGTCTGGCCGATCCGCGTGGCTATCTTGAGCAGTTACGCCAGGCCGCAGGCCCTGATTGCTACCTCACGGTCGAGAAGATCCTCGGTGAGAACGAGCAGTTACCGGATGCGTGGCCGGTCTCCGGCACCACCGGTTACGAATTTATGGCCGCGCTGTCGAACGTGCTGGTGGACGGTAATCACCTTGGTGCGCTGCGTAAGGCTTATCAGGCGGTGATTGGCAAAACGGTCGACATGAAGGCCGAACTGCGCGCCGCCAAACTCCTGATGGCCAATCGCAACTTCGCGGGCGAGTTTAACCGCCTGCTGCAACTGGCTCTCGGTATCGCCAGCCACAATGGCGCGCCACAGCCGGAAGCCAAACTGAAAAATGCGCTGCGCGAGCTGCTGGTGGCGTTTCCGGTCTACCGCACCTACGGCACGCCGCAGGGCCTGACGCCGGCCGATACCGCCCTGCTGCAACAGGTGGTGAGCCAGGTAAAAGCCAGCACCAGTGCACCGGATGAGCAGGCACTTGACCTGCTGGTCCGGATTCTGCGCGGCGACGTCGCAGCCGCTGCCGCTGAAGATGCCAGCCAGTTCCGCACCCGCTTTCAGCAGCTGACCGGGCCACTGATGGCGAAATCCGTTGAAGACACGCTGTTTTTCCGTCAGCACATGGCGCTGGCGTTAAACGAAGTCGGTGCCGAGCCGCTGGCGCGCCACTTTTCGCCGGATCAGTTCCACGCCGAAATGCAGGCACGACGTGAGCATCAGCCGGATGCGCTGTCGGGTACCTCAACCCACGATACCAAGCGCGGCGAAGACGCCCGCGCCCGCTTGTATACCCTGACCGAAGCGCCAGACCGCTGGGCAGAATGTGTCGCCCGCTGGCGGGAGATGAATCACGGGCAGGTGATCGCCTTGAAAGATGGTCCGGCACCGGAACCGGCGGTGGAGTGGATGCTGTATGAAGCGCTGGCCGGTGTCTGGCCGCCGTCCCTGCAGCCAGAGGACGCCGACGGTCTGGCGGCACTGGAAGCGCGCTTTGTGGTTTACGTCGAGAAAGCGCTGCGCGAAGCCAAATTACGCACCGACTGGGCAGACAATAACGATGCCTACGAACAGGCGGTACTCGACTATGCCCGTCATCTGCTGGCACCGGCCAATATCACCTTCCTGCGCGATTTCTGCTCCGCCCTGCGCCCGTTTGTGCGTGCCGGACTGGTTAACAGCCTGACCCAGACGGTGGTGAAACTCACCGCGCCAGGCGTGCCGGACATTTACCAGGGCAGTGAAGCGCTGGACTTCAGCCTGGTCGATCCGGATAACCGGCGCGAGCCTGACTTTGCTGCACTGGCCGCAATGCTGGACCAGCCGCAGCATGACGAGGGCGACGGCCACTGGCTGCGCGGTCAGGTGAATCAGCAGGCCATTGCCCGCCTGCTGGCGGTGCGTCAGCAACATCCGTCGCTGTTCCGCCACGGTGACTATCTGCCGCTGCCGGTGCACGGTGAGCATCAGGATCGGCTGCTGGCATTTGCCCGTTGCGAACCGGATCAGGCATTGATTGTGGTGGTTCCGCGGCTGGTGCTGAGCAACCTGCCGGCGACGCTCGATCAGCCACCGGCAGACCGCTGGGCCGCTACCGCGATCGCCCTGCCGCCTTCACTCAGCCAGCGCCGCTACCGTGATGTACTGAGCGGGAAAGAGATTGCGCCTGGCGAACGGCTGCAACTGGATAGCATCGCATCAGGCTGGTGTGCAGTGCTGCTGGCACAGTGATCGTCCGCTTTCAGGACGTTTTTTTTAACGCGTCAATCTGGTCATTGAATAACGAGGCATAAATGTCAAACAGTAAGCGTTTTGAAATCACGGCGGGCTACAGCCATCTGCTTGGGGCAAATTTTGATGGTCAGGGCGTTAACTTCGCTCTGTTCAGTGCGCATGCCGAGCGGGTGGAGCTGTGCCTTTATGATCCGAGTGGCAAGACTGAAATCGCCCGGCTGGAACTGCCGGAGTTTACCCATGAAGTGTGGCACGGCTACGTGCCAGGACTACAACCGGGCGCGCTGTATGGCTATCGCGTCTACGGTCCTTACGACCCGGAAAATGGCCATCGTTTTAACCCGAATAAATTACTGCTCGATCCCTACGCCCGTGAACTGGCTGGCGATATTGAGTGGAATGAGGCGCACTTTGCCTATGACCTTTATCACGAAGACAAAGACCTGACCTTTGACAGCCGTGACAGCGCGCCGTTTACCCCAAAATGCCGGGTCATCGATCCGGATGAGTTCGACTGGCAGGACAAGAACCGTCCCAACGTGCCGTGGCCGAAGACGGTGATTTATGAAACCCACGTTAAGGGTTTCACCCAGCTCAATACGGCGCTGCCACCAGAACTGCGCGGCACCTTTGACGGCATGAGCCACAAATCTACCGTCGACTACATCAAAAGTCTGGGGATTACCTCGGTTGAGCTGTTGCCGGTGCACTGGTTCCCGGATGACCAGCATCTGCTGGACAAGGGGTTGAAAAACTTCTGGGGTTACAACACGCTGGGCTTCTTTGCGCCCGCCACGCGCTACTTTGGTCCGCGCGGTATTCAGGGCTTCCGTGACATGGTGCGGGCGTTTCACGATGCCGGTATCGAGGTGATCCTTGACGTGGTGTATAACCACACCGCCGAGGGCAACGAGCTGGGCCCAACGCTGTCGTTTAAAGGCATCGATAACTTCTCTTATTACCGTACCCTGCCCGATCAGCATCGTTACTACATCAACGATACCGGTACCGGCAACACGGTTAATACCTCGCATCCGCGGGTGCTGCAGATGGTAATGGATTCGCTGCGTTACTGGTCTGAATCGATGCATATCGACGGTTTCCGCTTCGATCTCGGCACCATTCTCGGCCGTGAGCCTGAAGGGTTCGATCCGCGCGGCGGCTTCTTTGACGCAGTGATGCAGGACCCGGTCCTGTCGCAGAAAAAACTGATTGGTGAGCCGTGGGATATTGGTCCGGGCGGCTATCAGGTTGGCGGCTTCCCGCCGGGCTGGGCGGAGTGGAACGACCAGTACCGCGACACGGTGCGCGATTACTGGAAAGGCAACAACGTCTCAACCGACTTTGCGGCTCGCCTGCTGGGTTCGGGCGATCTTTACGATCAGCGCGGCCGTCGTCCGTGGGCCAGCGTCAACTTCATCACTGCCCACGATGGCTTCACCCTCAACGATCTGGTGTCGTATAACGACAAGCACAACGATGACAATGGCGAGGATAACAACGACGGGCACAACGATAACCGTTCTTACAACTACGGAGCGGAAGGCCCGACCGATGATGAGAACATTAACGCGGTGCGCGAGCGTCAGAAACGCAACTTCCTCGCGACGATGATCTTCTCACATGGCACCCCGATGCTGCTGGCGGGTGACGAGTTTGGCCGGAGCCAGTTGGGCAACAACAACGGCTACTGTCAGGACAGTGAGATCTCCTGGGTGCACTGGGATAACCTGCCGGAATCCGCCGAGGCGCTGCGCGAATTTACCCGTCAGATCCTCAAGCTGCGTGCTGACCAGCCGCTGCTGCGGCGCGAAAACTGGCGCGACGGCATGGATATCAAGTGGTTCAACGCCGGTGGCGGTTTCCAGCAGGCGGAACAGTGGGATGAAGGTTCGACGCTGGGTGTCTATATCGGGCGACCGGATCTGCAGACTGAGGAAGGCATCTGGCACGACGTGCTGATGCTGTTCAATCCGTTTGAAGGCAACGTGCCGTTCCGTATTCCGCAGTTTGGTGAAGGTGGCTGGGTGCTGGAGCTGACCACCAGCGACACGGCGAAGCGCGGTCTGGTGATCACCAAAGAGAAAGATTTCGAGCTGGAGGGACGCAGCTTCGCCCTGTTCAGACGTCCCTAGCCGTTAAGCAAGGCAGCCAGGCGCAGCGCATTTCGCGCTGCGCTTGAGTTTCTGACCATGGCTGCCAGGCTTGACCGGTTATTAACACGCAATATTGATGCTGACAAGGAGGCATAATGTCGAGATTTACGCAGAAGGTTGTGGTTGTGACAGGTGCCGGTTCTGGTATTGGTGAAGCGGCGGCTAAACGCTTTGCTGAAGAAGGCGCATCGGTGGTGCTGGTGGGAAGAACCCGCGAAAAACTGGAAAAAACCCTGGCCGGGCTGGCTGCGGGCGATCATCTGGTCGCTGCCTGTGACGTCTCTGACGCTGACCAGGTGAAGCAACTGTCAGAAACGGTACAGGATAAATATGGCCGGGTTGACGTGCTGGTCAACAACGCCGGGGTGATCGTGCAGGGCCGGATCCATGAGGTCGAGCTTGATGACTGGAAAACGCTGATGAAAACCGACCTGGATGGGGTTTTCCATGGCGTACACTACTTCATGCCCGCCCTGCTGCGCAGCAAAGGTAACGTGGTGAACATCTCTTCCGTTTCCGGCTTAGGCGGCGACTGGGGCATGAGCATCTATAACGCCGCTAAAGGCGCCATCACTAACTTCACCCGTGCGCTGGCGATGGATTACGGTGCTGACGGCGTGCGGGTGAACGCCATCTGTCCGGGCTTCACCTTTACCGATTTGACTGAAGATATGAAAGATAACCCCGAACTGCTGGAGCGCTTTTACGACCGTATTCCATTACGGCGCGCCGGGGAAGCGGACGATATTGCCCGCGCGATTGTCTTTATTGCCAGCGAGGATGCTGCTTATATTACCGGGGTCAACCTGCCGGTAGATGGCGGTATTACCGCGTCAAACGGTCAGCCAAAACAGGCTTAATGAGCTGACAGATATCCTGACGGAGATAATCAAAAGGGCAGCGTAAATACGCTGCCCTTTTTCTTTTATCACTGCCGCGCTTCACCGCGCTTTTTATTATCTGCAGGGTCCAGGCCGTCAATAATCAGCGACAGCGGGATTAATGTCTGGGTGTATGACGGGTTGGCGTAGCGGCACGCGCCGGCTTAATTGCCGTACTGCTGGTGGTCGGGCAGATAAAATTATTCAGGCAAACACTACACATGGTGGCATTAGCGTGATGTATTTTCGCAACGGTTAATGCCTGCTGACGGGTATAAAGCGAGCCTATAAACACGCGCTTATCGCTTTTTAACAGATTAACGCAACCTTCTTTGTGTAAAATCCATCCACCCATGGGACGTGGGCACAGATAATAATAACTGGCTTTGAGCATGGTATTCATCCTAATAGTTGCTGTATGTATCTTAAAAAAACCGACAAAATTCGTAAGGGCTTATGTTTTTATCTGAAGCTTTATTAAACTAACTGAGAGTTATGCTTAAAACCACTTTATTGTACCGGTTAAACTGACTTTGGGATTTAGCCGTTTTCAGACGCCTGAGTCGCTTTAGTCCTCCAGTAAGAGTTAATTCCCTCTATGCCCCACCGTCGCCAGTTTCATTCAGCATGCTAATGATTTCAATCGATAGCCACTGATAAAATAATCTTTTAAAATCAAAATATTAAAAACAACGACTTGTTCAGCAATGCAGTGGAAGAGATCAATTTGATTAAATCAGCTGTGGTAAAAAGCGTGCCTCTGGCTGGTAATTATGAGCATTGATGAACTGAAGCAAAATTATCCAGTCATTCAACTGCTGGCCTTAATCAGACTCAGCGGCAGTGCCGTCTGGCTTAGCGGTTAATCAGTTAAGGCGGACGCGATAAATCCGTTCTCGCCTTGAAAAAGTAAAACGATCGGTTTACTTTTAAACTATGAAAAAAAGAAACGATATTATTCAGGCGGCCGAGCGCTTGTTCTATGCCAGCGGCTTTCACGCCACCAGTACCGACCAGATATGCCGCGCGGCAGGTGTCTCGACGCGCACGCTTTATCATCACTTTAGTTCGCGGGAAGCGCTGACCGCTGCGGTGATGGATGCCCGTGAGCAGCGTTTTATGGCGGACCTGTGGATGCCACAACAGCCTGAAGCGATTGCCCGTCTGTTTCAGGTTCTGGGCGAGTGGACACAGGCGAACGGGGCAAAAGGCTGCTTTTTTCTTAAAGCCTGGGGCGAGTATGCCGAGCGGGATGCGGCGCTGGCTGCCCAGGCGCTGGCCTTTCGCGCCACGCTGCGTCGTTACATTAGCGACTGCGTCACCGCCGCGCGGGGAGAAGAACAGCCGCTGTTGAGCGACGCCATCTGGATGCTGTTTGAAGGTGCAATTACCTCGGCGCTGGTGATCGGTCCCGTTGCAGCTCAGCAGGCCGGTACGGTCGCCAGTCAGCTGCTGCAACAGCACGGTGCAGCACAATGAGATCGCCGGGCGCGCTGGCGCTGACCGGATTTAGCCTGATTGCGGTGACCTATGGCATGGCGAGATTTTCATGGGGGCTGATGCTGCCGGCTATTTCGGCTGATATTCCGTTCAGCCCGCAGCTGGCGGGTCTGCTCTCCGCCTGCAGCTTTGTCGCTTACTGCCTGACTATTCTGGCCGCCGCCTCGCTGGCGCAGCGGTTTGGCGCGCGTCGCGTCGCGCTGCTGGCGTCACTCTGCGCGGCGAGCGGTCTGGTACTGCTCGCCTGTGCCACTTCGCCGCTGTGGCTGGCGGCGGGCCTGTTTATCGCCGGCCTGAGTTCCGGCCTGGCGTCTCCGGCGCTGGCCGCCGCCGTCAGTCAGCGGCTGAGCGCCGCCCGGCAGTCGCCGGTTAATACCCTGATTAATGCGGGCACCAGCGCCGGAATTATCCTGACGGTGCCCATACTGAACATTTTACCGGGTGGCTGGCGGGCCGCCTGCCTGCTGTTCGCGCTGCTGGCGCTGAGCTGTATCGTGCCGGTGATGCGGATTTTACCCGGTGACACTGAAGTCGATCACTGTTGCCGCCAGCCGTGGCATCAGCAACTGTTTCGCCGTTCAATGGCGCGCCTGATCGCCATCGCCTTCGTTTCAGGCCTGACGAGCGCCGCCTGGTGGAGCTTTGGCTCCGCCCTGCTGCGGCAGCATGTCGGCCTCGATCCCGCTGCCACCAGCCTGCTGTGGCTGGTGGCAGGCGGTGCGGGGATTGCCGGCGCGGCGACCGGACCGGTCGCGGCCCGCATCGGCATGAACGCCGTTTACCGGCTGTCACTGTTGGGCATGGCGCTGCCGCTGCTGATGATCGCCTTCAGCCACGGTTATTCAGCAGGCTTGCTGATTGCGGTGGCCTGCTGCGGTGCAGGTTATGTCACGCTGTCAGGCGTGCTGCTGGTATGGGGCGCGCAGGCGACCGAAGAAACGCCGGCTACCGGCGTCGGTATCCTGTTTTTCATGCTGGCTGTCGGTCAGGTGATTGGATCGCTGCTGTTTGGTCAACTCTACGCCACGGCGGGTGCCGTTATTGCCCTGCTGCTGTTTGCCGCCAGCGCGTTACTGCTGCTGTTTTTTGCCCCGCAAGAAGCCACACGAAGTGAGAGCAAAAAAAAACCCGCACGCTGCGGGTAAAAGTTCGTTACAGAGAAACTCTGTTCTGTTTCGGCAGCACGTCTGGGGCGAAGTTCATTTTTTCTCAGCCGACTCTTTTAAACCAGCCGGCTATTTATGCCGCTGGCAGTATCAGCGGCGAATAAACTCGCTCTGCGTCGGAAGGACTATTACGGCTGGGCAGGCTGACAGGTCAGATAACACGAATATTTTTAATTCTCGGATTTATCGTCTGGTTTAACAGCTCCTGTTCCGGCCCAAGATAATAAGGCACGGCGCACTGCTTGCCATCTTTGGTGAAAATAACCTGATTGTCATGCAGAAACAGCGCAGTGAAATGGCCTAATACCACACCATTTAATTCAAAGCAGTGTTTTCTTGCTTCACGAAGCCCCTGCTTACTATTAAGAAAATCAACAAATCGCATCACGCTGCGTCTCCCCTGGCGAATTTCATCCGCTCTGCTTTTTTATTAAACAGAGACCCGGCGAAGGATAATAGCCGTAAGCGCAGCGCGGATCATTAAGGTCGCGCGGTTTTCAGAATAGGCTTAATGGCGAATAATCAGCCGGACTGAACAGAGCAAATAATCTCAGTCCTGCCCGCTTAACAGTGCTGGCGGGGCCATCAGAGGAAATACTTATGCTTCGGTCTGCGCATATTGCGCCGGGAAAGCGCGCGCCTTATGGTGGTTTTCACTGAGCGCACCTGGGAAAGAATAGCGAAGAGGCAGGAGATGGAAATTTTTGAGGCGGATGAGCGTCATATTGCGGCGATTCAGCAGATTTATGCCTGGCATGTGCTTAACGGTACCGGTTCCTTTGAAACCGTGCCGCCGGATGAGGCGGAGATCGGTGAGCGTCTGAACAAGATTAAACAGGCGGGCCTGCCGTGGTTTATTGCCGTCGGTGACGGCGCAGTTCTCGGCTTTTGCTATCTGGCGCCCTATCGTCCGCGCCACGCCTACCGTTATACCCTCGAAGACTCAATTTATATCGATCCGCAGTTTCGTCAGCGCGGCGTCGGCTCGCGTTTGCTGCGCCATGCCATTAGCTGGGCAGAACAGGCGGGATACCGACAGCTGATTGCCAACGTCGGTGATAGCGATAACCGCGCGTCGGTCGCACTGCACTGTGCGGCAGGCTTTGAAATGGTCGGCACACTCAGGTCGGTCGGCTTCAAACATGGCCGCTGGCTTGATACCGTTTTCCTGCAGCGCGCACTCGGCGTGGCTGATTCGGTGCTGCCCGCCGACGGCTAAATCACGGCGGGAATAATAAAGGCAGCCAGGCCTCGTTCACCGCTGATAAAGCTTCTGGTAATGTGTGCGGACAAAAGCAAAAAATCCGGAAGCCTTTATGTTGTCGACAATCATTTACCGCAGCCATATCGCCGGGCATGTTCCGGTTAAATCACTGTTTGATTTGGCGGTAAAAGCTAACAAGATCAATGAATCATCCAGCATTACCGGCATCCTGCTGTTTAATGGCACCCACTTTTTTCAGGTGCTGGAAGGCCCGGAACAGGCGGTAAAGGCAGTATACAGCCGGATTTGTCAGGACCCGCGTCATCATAATCTGGTGGAACTAATGCGCGATTATGCGCCATTACGCCGGTTCGGCAATGTCGGCATGGAGCTGTTCGACCTGCGACAACATGACAAAGAGACGGTGCTGGAGGCAGTGCTGGCAAAATGCACCACCAAATTCCAGCTCACCTATGCCGATCGCGGCCTGCAGTTCCTGCGGACCTTTGTTGAAGCCCGCGAAAAAGAGAACTATTTCGAGATCCCTGACGCCAGCAGCTGGACCTTTATCCACGATGAATCCGCCGGGCGCGACGGTGAAGCGGCGCTGCTGGTCTCTGATGAGGTCAGTTTTGCCTTTCAGCCGATTGTCGATCCCTTCGCCTGTGAGATTGTGTCGCTGGAAGCGTTGCTGCGCGGCCCGCAGGGTGAACTGCCGCTCGACTATTTCTCCCGACTGTCACGCGACGAGATTTATCTCACCGATATCCGATCTAAAAAGATCGCCTTTGCTCAGGCAAAGCAGCTGGGCATTGAAGGCCTGACGCTGTCGATTAATCTGTTGCCGATGTCGCTGGTCGAGGTGCCTGACGCGGTGCCGTTCCTGCTGAATGAGATTGCAGCGCAGGGGCTGGTACCTGAGCAGATCATGGTAGAATTTACGGAAAACGAAGTAATCTCACGGCTTGATGAGTTCGAAGCCGCGATCAAGCAATTAAAAGCAGCCGGTATCAGCCTGGCGCTTGATGATTTCGGTGCCGGTTTTGCCGGCCTGTCGCTACTGACCCGGATCCAGCCCGATAAGATTAAGATCGACCGCAACATCATCAGTGGCGTACATAAGAGCGGCCCGAAACAGGCGATCATTCACGCCATTCTGAAATGCTGCTCCTCACTGGAAATCTCGGTTATTGCGGAAGGGATTGAACAGCCAGAAGAGTGGATGTGGCTGGAAGCGGCGGGTGTTTCGCAGTTCCAGGGCTTTCTGTTCGCGAAACCTAAACTCAATGGCATCGCGCCGGTTGCCTGGCCCGAACTGAGCCAGAGCTGAAACCACAACCAAAGCCAGCGCTAAACAGAGTCTCGCGCCCTGCGATTTAGACGAATCTGATCTCCCCCGCCTTGCCGGATCGCCCTGGTGCTGCTAAAAAATAAGCAGCACCGGGTGATGATCTTCATCTCACTGTCATCTCACCGCTGCACAGTCAGCTATTATTATTTCGTTATTATCATCGATGTTTAGCAGTCAGATGTTCAGTGTTTAGGCCGACGCAGCGCGCCATGCTTGCGACGTGACTCCCAGGGACAGCATTTGAGGAACTGAATGAAGCAAATCATCCGCGGTGATAAAGAACCCGCCCATATCCTGGCCGCGACTCGCGCGCTTGAAGCGCACTACTCGCGCTACGGTGAAGGCAACAAATACCATCCCATCATCTATTCCATCGCCTATCGCAGCCGGTTTTACCAGGTTGAAGTCATTACCCGCCGTGAAACCATGGTCGCTACGGTGATTACCGGGGTGCGCAATCTGACCCATCTTTCTGGCGCAGCCTGATACCGACCGATCCCGTCAAAAATCACAGGGGCCCCCGGCCCCTGTTTCATTCGTTCCCGCCTCAGCGGCGGTAAAGCGCATTAGCCGGATAAATCGCACCAAGCACGCTCTTTTCGCGCGCGCCTGTCACGGCTGGCAGGTTGCCCGGCAAGCCGGAAAGCGTGCGAAAGGCCAGCCAGGCGAACGCCAGCGCTTCCATATCATCGCCACTGATGCCCGCAGCATCGGTGGTGGTCACTTCCGTGCCCGGCAGATGCGTCGCCAGACGCGCCATCAGCAACGGATTGCGGCTGCCCCCGCCACACACCAGCAGGCGATCGCAGCCATCGTTGAGCTGCACCTGCTGAGTGATGGTGATGGCGGTGAGTTCCACCAGAGTCGCCTGCACGTCCTGCGGTGCCAGTCCCGGGAAATGGCGCAGATGCTGCTCCAGCCAGCCGAGATTAAAATGTTCACGGCCGGTGCTTTTCGGCGGCGGCAGCGCAAACCATGGCTCACGCAGCAGTGCCTCCAGCAGCGCCGGGATCAGCGTGCCGCTGCGTGCCCACTGGGCATCTTTGTCGTAGGCTTTGCCCTGATTGCGCCAGATCCACGCATCCAGCAGCATGTTGCCCGGTCCGGTGTCAAAACCGCGCACCGGCTGACCCGGAAACAGCAGCGAGAGGTTGGCAATGCCGCCGATGTTCAGCACCATGCGACGCTCCGTGGCATCCATTAAGAGCGCCTGGTGGAAGGCCGGTACCAGCGGTGCACCCTGCCCGCCGAGCGCCATATCGCGGCGGCGGAAATCCCCGACCACGGTAATGCCGGTCGCCGCGACAATCTGGTTATTATCGCCAATCTGCAGGGTGTTCGGGGCGTCGCTTTGCGGCTCATGCCAGACGGTTTGCCCGTGACAGCCGATCGCTACCACGTCGCTCGCCTCCAGCGATTCGCGTTTCATGAGCGTCAGCACCGCCTCAGCAAACAGCTGGCCCAGACGGGTATCCAGCTGGCCCAGCTGTGAGAGCGTCAGGCTCTGGCCCTGGCAAACCGCCAGAATAGCCTGACGTAACTCGGGTGGCATCGGATGGCAATAGCTGGCCTGCTGCGCCACCAGATTCTCATCAATCGCCGCCAGTACCACATCCACCCCATCCAGGCTGGTACCTGACATCACACCAATATAACGTCCTGATTTCATAGCCATTGATTTTTCCCCGCTGGGTGTGCGATTCATCTGCGATTAGCCTGACAAATTACGTGGGCTAATTCTATGATTAATTTGTTTTTTTCTCAGAGATAGCGCACAGATAACGCAATGGGACACTTTTTTTTCTGCCGATTGAATTATTGTTAACCTTGCGCAGTCTATGCTTCGTCCCACCGTGTTTTATTCGGACAAGGATTAATTTGCCAGGTTTGTGTCTTATACTGTGTGCAGGATATCGCGATAAACGTGGCGCCTTCTCGACTAAAGGAGTTTCAAATGATTAAGCGTGTAGTTGTGGTCGCTTTGACCGGTATGATGCTGGCAGGTTGTAGCAACACGAGTACGCTGTCGGGTGATACCTACAGCGCCAGTGAAGCTAAACAGGTGCAGAGCGTCTCTTACGGCACACTAGTCTCGGTTCGTCCGGTGAAAATTCAGGGCGGTGATGAGAGTAATGTGATTGGCGCTATCGGCGGTGCCGTGCTCGGTGGCTTCCTGGGTAATACCATTGGCGGTGGCAGCGGCCGGAGCCTGGCAACAGCCGGCGGTGCAGTACTGGGCGGCGTTGCCGGTCAGGGCGTACAGGGCGCAGTGAACAAAACTGATGGTGTCGAGCTGGAAATCCGTAAGGATGATGGCAACACTATCATGGTAGTGCAGAAGCAAGCCGCAACGCGCTACTCTGTGGGTCAGCGTGTCGTGATGGCGTCGAATGGCAGCCAGGTGACAGTTTCACCTCGCTAATCTGCATGATGCAGAAAAAACCGACGCCTGGGCGTCGGTTTTTTTATTTCTCGCGATGCTGTAATTCGAGAATGTTTTTTTCAAGCCGGGCAATCAGCGTCACCATCTGATTGATCTCTTCACGGCTGATGCCAGATAAGATGTCATCCCGCGTAGCATCAATCACGCTCTCAACCTGTGCGATAATCGGCTCCGCCTGTTGCGTCAGCTTGATGCGCTTGGCGCGACGATCGTTGGCGCAGGTCGAACGGGTAATCAGTCCCTTCTCCTCCAGCTGGTCCAGCGTACGCACCAGTGAAGGTTGTTCGATACCGATGGCTTTGGCTAACTGAATCTGTGACTGCTCTGGCGGCAGTTGATGAATATTGTGCAGCGTTACCCAGTGAGTCTGAGTCAGCTCAAGCGGTTTTAATCGCTGATCAATCAACGCGCGCCAGATGCGCACCAGTCGAGATAAATCCGTTCCGAGGGGCGTATCCATTTCATCTCCTTATAATTAGCTTGCTAGCTATCAAGCCAGATTTTACACTATTCTGCGAGTTTACAGGACAAATTACAAATCCCGGGCCAGCGCGCCGTTGCGCGGCATCCGCTTCAGACTGCCGCTCGGGTTACTTAAGGATATTGAAACGTGCTCACCAACGTCTTCTCCAGTGCCAAACCGCTGACTGATCTGGTGGTAGGCGCCTCGCTGTTTTTCCCGCCGATCTTCAAAGCGGTGATACTCGGCTTCCTGGTCTGGCTGCTGATTCACCCGCTGGTGCGCGGCTGGATCTATTCTGGTGATATCTGGCATCCCACCTTGTTTGATCTCTCCCTGTTTGTGCTGTGCGTTACCGCTGCACTCTGGCTCATCGGTCACGGATAATCGTATGAAATTCAACGCGGTAAAATACTTTTCAACCCTGATTGTGTTTGCGCTGGCGCTGCTGGCCGCCGGCTGGATGTGGAACTACTATATGCAGTCGCCCTGGACCCGCGACGGCAAAGTGCGCGCCGAACTGGTCGATATTACGCCTCAGGTCTCCGGCCGCATTACGCAACTGCAGGTGAAAGACAATCAGTTCGTTCACCGCGGTCAGCTATTGCTGACGCTCGATCCGGTGCCGTGGCAGATTGCGCTCGACAACGCCGATGCCCAGCTCAGCAAAGCGCAGGCCGATCTGGCCCGGGCGCAGCACGAATTTAACCGGCGTAGCCGCCTGCCGCGCAATGTGATCTCAGCCGAAGATCTCGATGCCGCACGGCTGGCAGCCAATGCCGCCGCGGCCAGCGCCAAAGCCGCCCAGTCAGAGCTGGATCGGGCGCGCTGGAATCTGCAACAGACCACTATCACCGCGCCGACTGACGGCTGGATCACCAATCTCACCCTGCGGCCCGGCAACTATGCCACCGCGGGCAGCCCGCTGTTTGCGCTGGTGGATAGCCACTCTTATTACGTGGTGGGCTATTTCGAAGAAACCAAACTGCGCCACATTCGTCCGGGTGCGGCGGCCCAGGTGGTGCTGTATAGCAATGGCGCACGGCTCCAGGGTCAGGTCGACAGTATTGGTCGCGCCATCTACGACCAGAGTATTGAGACGGACAGCGGCCTGGTGCCGGACGTCAAACCCAACGTGCCCTGGGTACGGCTGGCGCAACGGGTGCCGGTGCGGATTCATCTCGATCCGCTGCCAGCGGATGTGCCACTGGTGGCGGGAACCACCTGCACTATCACTATTCAGCCATGAATTTTCAGTGGCTGGCGTGGGATCAGTTGCCGTGGATTAAGGCTAACGCTAATCAGTGGCGCTATGCATTGCGCAACGCCATTGCTATGTGTCTGGCGCTCAGCATCGCCTATGGACTGGATCTGGATGAGCCTTACTGGGCGATGACCTCAGCGGCGGTGATCAGCTTTCCTACCGTCGGCGGTGCCATCAGTAAGAGCCTGGGACGGATTGCTGGCAGCCTGCTTGGGGCCAGCGCCGCCCTGCTGATCGCCGGGCATACCCTGAATGAACCCTGGCTGTTTACCTTTGCGATTGCTGGCTGGCTGGGGTTGTGTACCGGCGTCGCCAATCATTATCAGAACAACGTCGCCTACGCCTTTTCGCTCGCCGGTTATACCGCCGCCATTATCGCCTTCAGCAGCGTTAACATTACCGATATCACCGATTTGTGGACCATTGCCCAGGCGCGGGTTTGTGAAGTGATATCCGGTATTTTATGTGCCGGCTTTATGATGATGGTGCTGCCGAGCACCTCGGATGGCGAGACCTTAATCACCTCGCTGAAGCAGATGCATGCGCGGCTGCTGGAACATGCGGTTTTGCTGCTGCAGCCGTCGGTCAGCGACAACATTCGTACCGCGCACGAGAACGTTATCAGCCAGATTCTGACCATGAACCTGCTGCGGATTCAGGCGTTCTGGAGTCACTACCGCTTTCGCCGGCAAAACAACGTGCTCAACTATGTGCTGCACCAGCAGTTGCGGCTTACCAGCGTGCTTTCCAGTCTGCGCCGCATGTTGCTGAACTGGCCCGACGCGCCCGACGCGCTGTTTGCTGCGCTGCAACAGCTGCTGGCGGAGCTGGGTAAACCGGAATGTGATAAATACCGGCTGGCACGCATCCTGCGTAGCGTCACGCCGGCTGCTGATGGCGACTACCGCCAACGCGCCTTCTGTCAGCGGCTGCGCTACTTCTGCTGGATGTATCTCAACGTGCTGCGCTGGATCAGGCTGCTGGATCGGGCCGACGCCGATACCCGCTTCCAGCCGCCACCGGTTCCCGCACTGGCGCGCGATAGCGACAGCGCCGAAGCGGGCTGGAGCGCGCTGCGCACCTTTAGCGTCATCGTGCTCGGCTGCGCGTTCTGGATCAATACCCAATGGTCCTCCGGCGCAGCGGCGCTGACCTTAACCGCCATCGCCTGCGTGCTGTATGCCTCTTCGCCTTCACCGGGCGGCAGCGTTACCCTGCTGCTGAAAACCCTGCTCTGGCTGTTTGCATTCAGCTTTGTCATGAAGTTCGGTCTGATGGTGCAGATCAGTCAGCTGTGGCAGTTTTTGCTGCTGCTGTTCCCGCTGCTGGTGACGCTACAGCTGTTCAAGCTACAGCAAAAGCAGCGGGCGGGAATGTGGGGGCAATTTATCGTGTTTATGGGCTCGTTCATCGCCGTCACTAACCCGCCGACCTGGGATTATCAGGACTTCTTTAACGATAATATCGCCAAAGTATGCGGGGTGTTGCTGGCCTGGCTGGCGTTTCAGGTGCTGCGCCCCAGTTCAGATGCCCGTCGCAGCCGGCGTCATATCCGGGCGCTGCGGCTGGCGTTTCTCGACCAGCTCAGACGGCGTCCACGGCTGAGTGAAAGCCGGTTTGAATCGCAGATTTATCATCGCATCTGCCAGCTCAGTCACAGCCGGGATGAGCAGGCGCGCGTCTGGTTACTGCGCTGGGGAGTGGTGTTACTTAACTGCTCGCATATCGTCTGGCAGTTACGGCAGTGGCAGGCGGACTCCGCCACGCTGATGGAGGTGCGCGACAGCAGTCTGCAGAATTTACAGCGGATTATCAGCAGTCGCGGCGTGCAGCACAGTTCGCTGGACCAGATCCTGACGGAGCTGGAGAGGATGATCGCCACATTGCTGGCGCTGGGCAGTAATGAGGCCAGTGAACTGGCCGGTATTATCTGGCGGCTGCGCTGTTCGCTGGCCCAGTTGCAACAGGCGGTACCCGGCTGATTACTGGCAGTATTGCTGCTGTTGCCGGTTAAAGTCATCCTGTAACTGTTGCAGCGTTTTATGACCCTCAAAGCGGGTTTTATCCACCTCGGTCATCGGTTCGATCACCAGCGCTTTTTCATCCGGCGAGAAGATAAAACGGCGGGTCAGTTCAGTGCCGGTAAAACTTTTACCCTGAATGCTGCCACAGACCATCGTCATGGTGCGCCGGGATATGGTGGTTTCAATGAAATTGGTCTCGGTGGCGCTGCGGAACACCTGCTCACAGCCCTTCGCTTCCAGCTTACGCACCGTATTGCGGCTCAGCCATTCACGCCCTTTAGCGATATTTTCACAGGTGCTGCGCATCGGGCTGGTATCAATCGTGCGCTGTAGCTCACGCCCGGTTTCCGTCACCAACTGTGTATCGTTGGGTTTATCGCACCCTACCAGCAGTAAGCACAGCAGTAATGCGCCCTTGAATTTCATACTCCTGCTCCTTGACCCTTCGCGCTTTCTTACCTGAATCAATATCATAGGGGGGAAATCTGCGGGATGGTACAACAATTCATAAACAGGCGGGAAGAAAAGCGGGCGGCAGGCTTTCACCGCCCCAAAACTCAGATAACACCGCAGGCAAAGCGCGCGCCGCCGCCGCCCAGCGGTTGAGGATGATCGGCATGGTTGTCGCCGCCGACATGCACCATCAGCGCTTTCCCCTTAATCTCGCTCAGTGATTTGAGGCGCGGTGCCAGTACCGGGTAGCTGGCGTTGCCTTTGTCATCGATATACAGCGCCGGCAGATCGCCAGCATGTCCGTCGGCATAGGGACCGAGATGTTTGCCGCTGTTGGTCGGATCAAAGTGTCCTCCTGCCGTACCGGCCGCCACCACTTTCCCCTGTGATTCTCCCGGCTCACAGCTGCCCTTCGCATGCACATGGAAACCGTGAATGCCCGGCTGCAGCCCTTTCAGGTCCGGGGTGAACTGTAAGCCATACTGCGTCTCTTCAATCGTCACGCTACCGAGCGATTTGCCAATCCCCTCCGCCGTAACCTGATGGAGGGTAACCTGCTCGCTGGCCGCCGAGGCCGCACCGCAGGCAAGAAGGGCTGATAGCGCAACTGCTTTGAGTTTCATTGTGACTCCTTTGAGGTACCAGGGTAAGGCATAAGCCTGGTACCGGTTGCGCTATTCTGCCGAAGATTGACGCAGTTTTACGCTTCAGGGCACATCAAAGCCTAACGCCGCCTTGCGGATGCGGAACCATTGCTGACGCGTCAGCGATAAGTTTACCGCCGCCGCCGCTTCGCTGACGCGCGCCGTTTTACCTGAACCAATAATCGGCAGCGGTTTACTCGGCAGCATCATTATCCACGCATACACCACCTGCTCGAGGCTGCTGGCACCGGTTTCCTGACGAATGACCTCCAGCTCGTCACGCAGCGGCTGATAATGAGGATCGTTAAACAGCCGGCCACCGCCAAGACAGGACCAGGCCATCGGCCGGAAACGTAACTGCTGGCACTGATCCAGCGTGCCATCCAGCAGCAGATTTTGTTGTACCGGCGAGATCTCCAGCTGATTAGTGACCAGCGAAAACGGCAGACGTGACTGCAGCAGCGCAAACTGTGCCGGGGTGAAGTTGGACACGCCGACGTGCAGCACTTTTCCGCTCTGGTGCAGAGACATAAAGGCTTCGGCGACTTCATCGGCATCCATCAGCGGATCGGGACGGTGGATCAGCAGCAGGTCGAGGCGATCGGTACCAAAGTGGCGCAGTGAATTTTCAGCACTTTGCAGGATATGGGCTTTACCGGTGTTGTAATGACCGATCTGATGTTCAGGGCGGGCGCGGGTAGCAATGCCGCATTTGGTGACGATCTGGAGCCGCTCACGCAGGCCCGGTGCCAGCTTCAGCGCCTCGCCAAATGCGGCTTCGCACTGATAATCGCCGTAGATATCCGCGTGGTCGACGGTGGTAATGCCGAGGCTCAGATGGTGTTCAATAAACGCCACCCGCTGTTGCGGCGACATGCCCCACTCCATCAGCCGCCAGTAACCCATAATCAACGGTGAAAAATCCGGACCCTGCGACGCGATGGCTTGCGGTTGTAACATAACGATCTCCCTGTGGCACGATGGCTGCAATAAATGTGTCAGAGAGTATAACGGAAAGCGAGAGACCGTCAGAACAAGCTCGGCTGATGTGGATCAAGCGGCTCCTCTTTATTCTGTTGCCGCTGCAGGCGCAGACGACGCTGATAACAGAGACGCAACACCTCACGCTTTTGCGAATCGCTAAAGCGCATCCAGTTGAACCGCTCATCACGGCTGCGTAAACATCCCAGACAATAGCCGCGGGCATCGCTCTGGCAGATGCCACGACAGGGACTGGGAACCGGGAAAAATTCAAGCTGCTCGGCCACCACGACTCCGGATTGAGAGAGTGAAACAGTCTATTGAAGAGATCTTAGCCGGTTTGTGCAACAAATAAGCATAAACTCACCCAATTTCTCTTTAATAACCCCAATACACTGAACACTCTGTGCCAAATGGGAGCGACTGGCATTGCATTAGACCGACTGGTCTACTAACCTGATGGCCATGAACAAGACGCAACAACGCAATGAAACCCGCGAACACCTGCTCCGCATCGGTGAGCAGATCTGTCTGCAACGCGGTTTTACCGGAATGGGCCTCAGCGAACTGCTGACCCAGGCGGAAGTGCCGAAAGGCTCTTTCTACTATTACTTCCGTTCCAAAGAGACCTTTGGCGTGGCGTTGCTGGAGCGCTATTTTGCGCGATTCCTGCAGGATGTTGAGTTACAGCTGAATCAGCCCGACGGTACGCCGCGCGAGCGTCTGCTTAACCATTTCCGGGCGGCAGAGCAGCTGTTCACTCAGCAGGGGCACATCGTGGGTTGTCTCGGCGTGAAGGTTTCCGCTGAGGTCTGCGATCTCTCTGAACCGATGCGCGATGCGCTGCAACAGGGTGCGGCAAAAATTACTGCCCTCTATGCGCGCACGCTGAGCGCCGCTGCGCAGCAGGAGTCGCTGTCGTTACCGCACCCTCCGGAACAGATGGCTGAGTTGCTGTCACTGCTGTGGCTGGGTGCCAGTTTACAGAGCAAGATTTCCCGCGAGCCGCAGCCGCTGCGTCTGGCATTACGTACCATCGAACAGTGGTTGAAAATCCACTGATTTTTAAAAAGAGTGTTTGTAGACGACTGGTCTACTAATCAGGAGCTAATATGGCGAGTACCCAGCTGTTTCGTCCGCTGAAAGTCGGCGCGATTACCGTGCCAAACCGCGTTTTTATGGCGCCGTTGACCCGTCTGCGCAGTATTGAGCCAGGCGATATTCCTACCCCGATGATGGGCGAATATTACCGCCAGCGCGCCAGTGCCGGTTTGATCATTACCGAAGCCACCCAGGTCTCTTTCCAGGCGAAAGGCTATGCCGGTGCACCAGGCTTGCATACTCAACCGCAGATTGCGGCGTGGAAAGCGATTAACGAAGGCGTTCATCAGGCTGGCGGACACACTGCCGTGCAGCTGTGGCACACCGGCCGCATCTCACATAACAGCGTGCAGCCAGACGGTAAAGCACCGGTTGCGCCCTCCGCTATCGCCGCTGGCACCCGCACCTCGCTGCGTGCCGCTGACGGCAGCGTTTATCGCGAAGACACCTCGTTGCCACGTGAACTGACAGTGGCCGAAATTCAGCAGATCGTGGCCGATTTCGGTCAGGCGGCAGCCAATGCCCGTGAAGCTGATTTCGACCTGCTGGAATTGCACTCGGCGCACGGTTATCTGATCCATCAGTTCCTCGCACCGGGCTCTAACCAGCGTACCGACGAATATGGCGGCAGCATTGAAAAACGTGGCCGTTTTGCACTGGAAGTGGTTGATGCCGTGATCGCTAACTGGTCAGCCGACCGGATTGGTATCCGCGTATCGCCGATCGGCAGCTTCCAGAATCTGGATAACGGTCCGGATGAAGAAGAAGCGGCGCTGTGGTACATCGGTGAACTGGCGAAGCGCAATATCGCCTATCTGCACCTCTCCGAGCCTGACTGGGCCGGCGGTAAGCCATACAGCGACGCGTTCCGTGAGAAAGTTCGTAACCTGTTCCCTGGCGCAATCATCGGCGCGGGTGCCTACACCGTTGAGAAAGCGGACGACCTGATTGCGCGTGGTCTGATCGACGCGGTCGCGTTTGGTCGCGATTACATCGCCAACCCGGATCTGGTGGAGCGCCTGCAGCAGGATGCGCCACTCAACCCGCAGCGTCCGGAGAGCTTCTACGGCGGCGGTGCTGAAGGCTATATCGATTACCCAACGCTGTAAGAGAGCGGGCTGCCATCCGGGATGATGGCAGCCATTATTCATTGGCGATTTTGATCGCTATACTTAGCGCTTGTGTCATCCGGCGATGGCGTTTTGATTATTAAAGAGGATGTTATGCGTTTACTTCATACCATGCTGCGCGTTGGCGATCTGCAACGCTCAATCGACTTCTACACTCGCGTGCTGGGCATGCGCGTGCTGCGTCAGAGTGAAAATACCGAATATAAGTATACGCTGGCGTTTGTTGGCTATACCGAAGAGAGCGAAGGCGCAGTGATCGAACTGACCTACAACTGGGGCGTTGATAAGTATGACCTCGGTAACGCTTACGGTCACATCGCGCTGGGCGTCGACGACGTTGCTGCAGCCTGCGAACGTATCCGTAACGATGGCGGCAACGTCACTCGTGAAGCGGGTCCAGTGAAAGGTGGCTCAACCATCATCGCCTTTGTTGAAGATCCCGATGGTTATAAAATCGAACTGATCGAGAACAAACACGCCGGTCACGGCCTGGGCAACTAAGCCTGCTCTTCAGCCTGCCCTGTCGGGTGGGCTGACCTCTTCTGCTCCTCTTCATCTACTGCACCCGGGCCAGATTTTTGCCATAATGCGCGCTGCCCTTTTTCTGCAATGAGATCCTGATGTCTGAATCGAATTCCCCCAATGCACTCAATCAACGTTTCCGTGGCTTCTATCCGGTGGTCATCGACGTCGAAACCGCCGGCTTCAACGCGCAGACTGACGCGCTGCTGGAGATTGCCGCTACCACGCTGAAAATGGATGATGAGGGCTGGATCCATCTCGACCAGACGCTGCATTTTCACGTTGAACCGTTTGTTGGATCGCTACTGCATCCTGAAGCGCTGGCGTTCACCGGTATCGATCCCAGCAATCCGCTGCGCGGCGCAGTGAGTGAATATGAGGCGCTGCACGCCATCTTTAAGATGGTGCGTAAAGGCATTAAGGATACCGGCTGCAATCGCGCCATTATGGTCGCGCATAATGCGACGTTTGATCTGAACTTCATGAACGCGGCCGCCGAGCGTGCCAGTCTGAAGCGCAATCCTTTCCACCCGTTTGCCACCTTTGATACCGCGGCGCTGAGCGGACTGGTGCTCGGACAGACCGTGCTGGCGAAGGCGTGTAAAGCCGCGGGTATGGCGTTTGACAGCACCCAGGCACACTCGGCGCTGTATGATACTCAGCAGACCGCTATTTTGTTCTGTGAACTGGTGAATCGCTGGAAACGGCTGGGTGGCTGGCCCCTGCCCTTCGCCGAAGGCGAAGCAGCCGCGAGCGCTGACTGAAGAATCTGCAATGAAAAAGGCCGACGCGATGTCGGCCTTTTTGTTTTATTCCGCTTCTTTAAACTTCTCTGCGGTCTCTTTAATCAGCGACTGCAGTTCACCGCGCTGGAACATCTCGACGATGATGTCACATCCGCCGACCAGTTCGCCATCAATCCACAGCTGCGGGAAGGTTGGCCAGTTGGCATATTTCGGCAGCTCTGCACGAATGTCTGGGTTCTGCAGAATATCCACGTAAGCAAAACGCTCACCGCAGGCTGACAGCGCCTGTACCGCCTGCGCAGAGAAACCGCAGCTTGGCAGTTTCGGGGAACCTTTCATGTACAGCAGGATCGGGTTTTCTGCGATCTGGCGCTGAATTTTTTCTACAGTACTCATAATTGCCTTCCTTAATTCGTCACTTCGTGTTTGTTTATTGTAGCGACTTCGCACCAGGACTGAAAACGAGATTTTGGGGGTTGCCCGATTAAATCGCCATGTTTGTTAAGTCCTCTTTTCGGCCCTGTTAACTCCCGATTATTAACTACAAGTAACATATTAATAATTTGCAATAGTTTTGTAGATATAAGACGCTGAAAATGCTCATTTTCAGCGCAAACGGGCGAGGCCGAAAGATTAATAAAAAAAGGCGTTACGGTTTTCAGGTGAACTGGACTAGAATGGCTTCGGCGCTGATCCTGGATCAGATTTTTCCCAACTTTGTCGCGGTGCGTAGTGGCCCTGACAACTTAACTAAAACCGGACTATGCGTTTAATCATTACGCTTTTCATCCTTGCCTTTGCGCAACTGTTCTTCAACATCGCTTCTGCTTCCCCGCAGGCGCCGGTGAATGTCAGTTCGCATAAAGCAGAGAAAAAGAGTGCGCGCGAAGATGAGCGCCGCAAGCGTCGCCCGTTGAAAACGTCGGCGAAGAAAACACGCGTCAGCCCGGTCCAGAAGCTCAAACTCAAAAAACAGAAAAAAAGCGAACTCACCGCCAGTCATCTTCCCGCAAAGAAAAGCAAAACCCTGCTCAAAACCGCCAGTAAGAAACGCTACGGCCATCAGCGTCTGCTTAAAACGGCTGACGCCAGCAGCAATGACAGCGGTGACACCGGCACCATTAAAATGAGCAAGTCACATCGCCAGCGCTACCAGAAGGCGCGCGAGACGGCGATGACCAAGTTGATGGGCCAGCTGGGTAAACCCTATCAGTGGGGCGGCACCTCACCGCACACCGGTTTCGACTGCAGCGGTCTGGTGTGGTACGCCTATAAAGATCTGGTTAAATTTAAGATCCCGCGTACCGCCAATGAGATGTACCACCTGCGCGACGCCGCGCCGGTAAAACGTGAGTCGCTGGAGAAAGGCGATTTAGTCTTCTTCCGGATTAATGGTCGCGGCACCGCCGATCACGTTGGGGTTTATCTCGGCAACGGCAAATTTATTCAGTCGCCACGCACCGGCAAAGATATTCAGATCAGTGCGCTGGGTGAAGATTACTGGCAGCGCCACTACATCGGCGCGCGTCGGGTGATGACGCCGAAAACCATTCGTTAAGCGGATTCGCTACGCGAATAACCAGACAGAGAAAAGCCGGGCGATGCCCGGCTTTTTCATTAGTGCAGCACAGCTGTAAAGCTAAAGGCGACAATCATCAGCAGACAGCCGACGGTAGTCATCAGGGCCAGTTTCAAATCTGTACTCATTTACCGCTCCTTAGTCACACATTTTGTAGGGATAAGCCATTTTCCCATACGGGCCGGTAAAAATCTCGTTTTATCCGTCCAGCCTTGTTAGAATCCTGCCTTTGTTGCGCAACGCGCGCAGCCCCGGTTCCGTTTGCTCTCCTTTTCAGGCGCTCATTACCCGCCAGACGCCTGTTTACCGGCCAGAAAAGCTGCATAATTGCGGAGAAAACCCTGAGCAGACGCAAACGTTTAACATTATGCTTATCATTGCGTTAGATAAGCCCTGGAGTCCGATTTTAATGGCAACAATTAAAGATGTGGCAAAACGCGCCGGCGTCTCAACGACCACCGTTTCGCACGTCATCAACAAAACGCGTTTTGTCGCTGAAGAGACGCGCAACGCCGTCTGGCAGGCGATTCAGGAACTGCACTATTCGCCGAGCGCCGTAGCGCGCAGCCTGAAAGTGAATCACACCAAAACGCTGGGCCTGCTGGCAACCTCGAGCGAAGCGCCCTACTTTGCTGAAATTATTGAGGCGGTGGAGAATCACTGCTTCGACAAAGGTTACACCCTGATTCTGGGCAATGCGCATAACGACCTGCAAAAGCAGCGAGCCTATCTCAGCATGATGGCGCAGAAGCGCGTCGATGGTTTGCTGGTGATGTGTTCTGAGTATCCGGACGATCTGCTGAAGATGCTGGAAGAAAATCGTAATATCCCGATGGTGGTGATGGACTGGGGCGAGTCACGCGCCGACTTCACCGACACGGTGCTGGATAATGCGTTTCAGGGCGGCTATCTGGCCGGACGTTATCTGATTGAGCGCGGTCACCGTGAGATTGGCGCGATTCCCGGTCAGATGGAGCGCAACACCGGCGGCGGACGTCATGCTGGTTTCCTCAAGGCGCTGGAAGAAGCCGGCATTCAGCCGCGTGCCGAATGGATCGTGCAGGGCGACTTCGAACCGGAATCAGGCTATCAGGCGATGCAGCAGATCCTGTCGCAGAAACAGCGCCCGACCGCGGTGTTCTGCGGTGGTGATATCATGGCGATGGGCGCGATTTGCGCCGCCGATGAGATGGGTTTGCGGGTGCCGCAGGACATTTCGGTGATCGGATATGACAATGTGCGCAACGCGCGCTACTTCGCGCCTGCGCTGACTACCGTGCATCAGCCAAAAGCACAACTGGGTGAGAAAGCGCTGGAGATGCTGCTTGACCGCATCACCAGTAAACGAGAGGTTTCTCAGACCATCGAAGTGCATCCGACGCTGATTGAACGTCGTTCCGTGGCTGACGGTCCGTTCCGCGACTATCGCCGTTAATCTTCGCTTAACCACTCCTGATTAAGCGTTTGCGCATCACCCAGATAGCTGAGTAACCAGCCCGTCGCCGGTGATGCGCGATCTTCCGCCCAGCTTACGCAACAGGGGCTGTCCGGAAATGCAACCGGCAACGTCAGCTCCACCAGCGCTCCGCTGTCCAGTAATGGCCGCGCCAGATGCCCCGGCACCATCGCCACACACAATCCCGCCAGCACGCAATCCAGGCCGGTCTGCCATTCCGGCACCACCAGACGACGCTGATTGTCGAGCGTCCACGTCATCCGGCGTGGCAGCGCGCGTGAGGTATCTTCCAGCACCAGCGACGGCCAGCTGCGCAGGGTGTCGTCATCAATCTGACTCACGCCAGTCAGCGGATGGTGGTTCGCCACCACGCAGCGCCAGTTGAGCGTCCCCATGTCGCGAAAGGCAAAGCGTCCGCCGACCGGTATCGCCTGAGTGGCGCCGATGGCCACTTCAACCCGATCATCCGCCAGCGCATCCCAGACGCCGTTAAACACTTCATAACTGATGTGCAACTCCATGTCGGGGAAATGGCGGTAAAAATCTTTGACTAACTGCCGGGTGCGCTGCGGCTTGACGATGCAGTCGACCGCAATACTCAGCTGTCCACGCCAGCCGTTAGCCAGCTGCTGACACTGGCGGCGGGTGGCGAGCATTTTTTTGATAACGCTGCGCCCTTCACGGACAAAATGCTCGCCAGCGGGGGTTAATACCACCTCGCGATGCTGGCGCTCAAACAGCGGTACCGCCAGCCACGTTTCCAGCTGACGCACGGTATAGCTGATAGCAGACGGTACCCGATGCAGCTCCTGCGCCGCGGCGCTGAAGCTGCCACCGCGCGCCACCGCATCCACCACCTCTAATGCATATTCTGACCACATAATCTGCCTTCAAATTTTTTAACAGCAACCGGCAAATATTAGCGTTTCACAGCGGCAAACGCACCTTTTACACTCTGCCGCGTTCAACCTGCAAAATGAGAATCAGATGTCACCGTCAAAAGGATTTATGCCTTATCTCGCTCTGCTGAGCATGCTGGGCTTTTTAGCCACCGATATGTACCTGCCCGCCTTCGGCGCGATGCAGCAAACTTTTAACACCTCACCCGGCCTGATCAGCGCCAGTATGAGCCTGTTCCTGGCGGGCTTTGCCTGCGGTCAGCTGTTCTGGGGACCGCTGTCAGATCGCATCGGCCGCAAGCCGGTATTGCTGGCCGGACTGGCGCTGTTTGCCGTCGGCTGCGCCGGTATGCTGTGGGTCAATAATATCTATCTGATGCTGGCACTGCGCTTTATTCAGGCGATCGGCGTCTGTGCCGCAGCCGTTAGCTGGCAGGCGCTGGTTGTAGATCGTTATCCGGCGGCGCGCGCCAACAAGGTGTTCGCCACCATTATGCCACTGGTGGCACTCTCACCAGCGCTGGCGCCGTTGCTGGGTGCCTGGCTGATCAGCCATTTTCACTGGCGGTCTATTTTTCTGGTGCTGACGCTGATTGCCGTGGCCTTGATCCTCACTACCCTGCGTCTGCCGGCCAGCCGTAAAGCCAAAGGTGAGCAAGGCGCACAGCCTGGCTTTTTCACTCTGCTGAAGTCGCGGGTCTACAGTGGCAACGTGCTGATCTACTCCGCCTGTTCCGCCAGCTTTTTTGCCTGGCTGACCGGCTCGCCGTTTATTCTGGCCGATCTGGGCCTGACGCCAGCCGACATCGGTCTGAGCTATCTGCCACAAACCTTTGCATTCCTGATTGGCGGTTTCGGCTGCCGCGCCCTGCTCAACCGTTTTGCTGGTGCACAGTTGCTGCCGTGGCTGCTGGCGATCTACAGCCTGAGCATTCTGGCGCTGTTTGCGGTTGCGCTTTCCGGCCACAGTACGCTGGTCAGCCTGCTGCTGCCGTTCTGCGGCATGGCGCTGGCCAATGGTGCCATCTACCCGATCGTGGTTTCCGCTGCGCTGATGCCTTTCCCTGACGCCACCGGTAAAGCGGCAGCATTGCAGAATACTCTGCAACTGGGATTATGCTTCGCCGCCAGCCTGGCCGTCTCGGCCGGACTGACGCAGCCGCTGCTGACCACTACCCTGATGATGGCGCTGACTATCCTGCTTGCCCTGCTCGGCTTCGTGATGCAGCGTATTGCAAACGCACAATCTGATGTTGCCACCCCCTCTACCGCCTGCCAGGATAATCACTGAAGCAATGATTTTTTAGTTAGCAAACTAACAATAAGTCATTGAATATTGACCCGCGTGAGAATATACTCATTCGGGTCAATAATTCTGCAACAAATCAACAACATAATAACGTTACACATTGATTGGCAACCGGGTTGCCGGGATGGCGTCTGCGCGCAGGTTAGGGTTATCGCGCCGGATCGTTTTGCACCGTTTTAATCCTCTGTATCACGCCAGATATCTGGTTTACGGAGTCATCCGTGACTTTTCTCAATTCCTGAAGAAATTGACTATTCTTTTTCAGGTTAAGATTGGACAGGTGGTGGAGAAGCTATGAGTTCATCGTATGTAGAAGAAGTGAGCCTCGAAGAAAACCATTGGTATCGCATCGTTCATGAACTGCTGGATAAAGCAGATATCGAAATTAATGGCTCACGTAGCTGGGATATTCAGGTTAAAAACCCTGACTTCTTTAAACGTGTTTTGCAGGAGGGATCGCTGGGTCTGGGCGAAAGTTATATGGACGGCTGGTGGGAATGCGATCGGCTGGATATATTCTTCCACCACGTGCTCAAACATAAACTGGACCAGCAACTTCCACATCATTTTAAAGATACGCTGCGTATTGCCGCGGCGCGCTTAACCAACCTCCAGTCGAAAAAACGCGCCTGGATTGTCGGTAAAGAGCATTATGATTTAGGAAACGATTTGTTTTCTCTGATGCTCGATCCTTATATGCAGTACTCCTGTGGCTACTGGAAGGAAGCCACCACGCTCGCCGCCGCGCAGGAAGCAAAGCTGGATATGATTTGCCGCAAATTAGCGCTGGAGCCGGGCATGTCGCTGCTGGATATTGGTTGCGGCTGGGGCGGACTGGCAGAATTTGCCGCACGTCATTATGGCGTTAAAGTGCATGGTGTCACCATTTCGGCTGAACAGCAGAAACTGGCGCAGCAGCGCTGTGAAGGATTAGACGTCACCATTCTATTACAGGACTATCGCGATCTGAATGAACAGTTTGACCGTATTGTATCGGTCGGAATGTTTGAACATGTCGGTCCTAAAAATTACGCCACCTATTTTGATGTCGTCGATCGTAATTTAAAGCCAGACGGTATTTTCCTGCTGCACACAATCGGTGCGATTAAAACCGATATGAATGTGGATCCGTGGATCGATAAATATATTTTCCCGAATGGCTGTCTGCCTTCGGTACGACATATTGCTGACGCCAGTGAGCCGCATTTCATTCTGGAAGACTGGCATAACTTTGGCGCAGATTACGACACGACCCTGATGGCATGGTATGAACGCTTTATTCAGGCCTGGCCGCAGCTGGCGGATAGCTACGGTGAACGCTTTAAGCGTATGTTCTCTTACTACCTTAATGCCTGTGCTGGCGCATTCCGCGCACGTGACATTCAGTTATGGCAGGTGGTCTTCAGTCGGGGCGTGGAAGGCGGATTACGCGTGGCGCGTTGAGGCAGTCGTGGACCGGATTAACCATTAAAAAAGGCGCTGATGCGCCTTCTTTTTTTAGCTTTCTGCCGTCGGTTGCCCGGTCAGCATATTCATCGCCGCCGCCGCATCACGCTGCGCTAATACCCGCTCAACGGTGTCGACAATCGCCTGAGTATGCGGATCAATCTCGATATTAACCCGGTCGCCAAAGGTTTTGGCCCCCAGGGTAGTGCGCTCCAGCGTTTCCGGGATCAGATAGACGCAGAATTTGGTACGGGTTACATCCCCTACCGTCAGGCTTATCCCGTCGATGCCGACGAAGCCTTTGTGCAGGATATATTTCATCTGGGTCGGATCCTGGATCTTAAACCACACTTCACGGTTATGTTCCGACTGGATAATTTTGCAGATTTCAGCGGTGGTCATAATATGACCGGACATCAGGTGTCCACCTATTTCATCGCTGAATTTCGCGGCGCGTTCAATATTGACCACATCCCCCTGGCGTAAATCGCCCAGGTTGGTGACGCGCAGCGTCTCTTTTATTAAATCAAAGCTGACCCGATCACCCTCAATAGCCGTCACGGTTAAGCAGCAGCCGTTGTGTGCCACCGATGCGCCCAGTGCCAGGCCCGGCAATAATTCTTCCGGCAACCTGACGGTGTGAGTACGAAAAAGCTCTTTCTCTTCAATGGACACTATTTCTGCGGTGCCCTGCACAATACCGGTAAACATAGTCTTTGCCTCTGCGAAGTTTGCGCTAGTTTATCACAGCTCACGTCCGCTGTTAGCTTTCAGCCAGCGGCGTAGCCTTACAGCGTAGCAAAACGCATGCAGTGACAAAGATTGGCGAATCCGGTATCGCCAGTTACACTAGCTGACGCAATTCCTGGGGCTTCCCTGCCCCGCCATTATTTCATTTAACTATTCAGGTGTTAACGTGCAGAAGTATTTAACAGAAGCGCGTCAATTGCTTGCCCTTGCGATTCCGGTCATCCTTGCTCAGGTGGCTCAAACCGCAATGGGATTTGTGGATACCATTATGGCCGGCGCCGTCAGCGCCACGGATATGGCCGCCGTCGCTGTCGGCACCTCTATCTGGCTTCCGGCCATCCTGTTTGGTCATGGTCTTCTGCTTGCATTGACGCCTACGGTTGCGCAACTCAACGGCTCTGGCCGCCGCGAACGCATCGCCGAGCAAATTCGCCAGGGTTACTGGCTGGCCCTGTTCGTCTCGCTGCTGATTATGGTGCTGTTATGGCATGCCGGCTACTTAATCCGGGCGATGCATGACATCGATCCGCTGCTGGCGCTGAAAGCAGAAGGCTATCTGCATGCCCTGCTGTTTGGCGCACCGGGTTATCTGTTTTTCCAGGTACTGCGTAATCAGTGTGAAGGCCTGTCGAAAACCAAGCCGGGTATGGTGCTGGGCTTTCTCGGCCTGATGGTCAATATTCCGCTGAACTACATCTTTATTTATGGCCATTTCGGCATGCCGGCGCTGGGCGGCGTGGGCTGTGGCGTGGCAACGGCCTCGGTCTACTGGGTGATGTTCATCTGTATGCGCTTCTGGGTACGCCGGATGAGAACCATGCGCGATATCCATCTGACCAGCAGCTGGTCACCGCCTTCGCGTCCGATTCTGACCCGTCTGATGACGCTGGGCTTACCGGTAGCGCTGGCGCTGTTCTTTGAAGTCACGCTGTTTGCTGTGGTTGCACTGCTGGTGTCGCCGCTGGGTATTGTTAACGTAGCCGGCCATCAGATCGCGCTGAACTTCAGTTCACTGATGTTCGTTCTGCCGCTGTCGCTGGGCGTGGCAACCACTATCCGGGTCGGCTATCGGCTGGGTCAGGGGTCAACCGAGCAGGCCAAAGTCGCCGCCTGGACTGCCCAGGGCGTCGGCATCAGCATGGCCGCGCTGACCGCGCTGTTTACCGTGACCTTCCGGCATCAGATCGCCCTGCTGTATAACGACAACCCGGAAGTGGTGACGCTGGCGGCGCAGTTGATGTTGCTGGCGGCCATCTATCAGTTCTCTGACTCGATACAGGTGATTGGCAGCGGTATTTTGCGCGGCTATAAAGATACCCGCTCGATCTTCTTTATCACCTTTATCGCCTACTGGCTGCTGGGCCTGCCGGCCGGTTATTTACTGGCGCTGACCGACTGGCTGGTGCCGCGGATGGGGCCGGCAGGCTTCTGGTGCGGCTTCATTGTCGGCCTGACGTCTGCGGCGGTAATGATGATTTGGCGGATCAGGCGCCTGCAACAGTCACCTGCCGAGGTGATCCTGACGCGCGCTGCGCGCTAACCGGTTGAGCGGGCGGTAAAAGGCCCGCGACGCCTAAAAAAACGACGCATAGCACAGTTGCTGTTCAGTCACGGTGAAAAAACCATTTTTCCCCTTGCCAGCCTCATCGGCTGCCGTTAATATTCGTCCCCGCTGTCGCCCAGACAGCGTGTTGCGCTCTTAGCTCAGTTGGTTAGAGCACCACCTTGACATGGTGGGGGTCGATGGTTCGAGTCCATTAGAGCGCACCAAGTGCGTCCGTAGCTCAGTTGGTTAGAGCACCACCTTGACATGGTGGGGGTCGGTGGTTCGAGTCCACTCGGACGCACCATTTCCTGTAAGCGTTCTTAGCTCAGTTGGTTAGAGCACCACCTTGACATGGTGGGGGTCGATGGTTCGAGTCCATTAGAACGCACCACTTTCAGAATTTCTCCCGCTTGCGCAAATCCCCCTTTTATTGATCTACATCTTTTCCGGAACTGCTTTTCGATTGGTTTTCGCATACTTAGCGACTATACTGTGCCGCGTTGTCCACTTGAAAGGTTTCAGCGATCACGTGCCTATTGCGATAACTCAGATAATTTGCGCAACACTCAGAAGGTGGTTACCAACCGTAACCGCACAACTTCCCTGCACGCCTGGCCTTCGTCACCTATTCTTACTCTGTATAGCCCGTTTCGATTTCAAACAGAATTCTCACTTCGATGCATTGCCATCGGATTTCGCCCTTTATCATCCATCACAACTTACAGATAACCCGTCATGAAAAAGACTAAGATCGTTTGTACTATCGGCCCGAAAACCGAATCAGAAGAGATGCTGACTCAGCTGCTTGAAGCCGGCATGAATGTTATGCGTCTTAACTTCTCCCACGGCGACTACGCCGAGCACGGCCAGCGCATCACCAACATGCGTGCCGTGATGGAAAAAACCGGTCGTCAGGCGGCTATCCTGCTGGACACCAAAGGCCCTGAAATCCGCACCATGAAACTGGAAGGTGGAAATGATGCGCCGCTGAAAGCGGGTCAGACTTTTACCTTCACCACCGACCAGAGCGTGATCGGCAACAGCGAGCGCGTTGCGGTGACCTATCCTGGCTTTACTGCTGACCTGAAAATCGGTAACACCGTGCTGGTCGACGATGGCCTGATCGGTATGGAAGTGACTGAAGTCACCGAAAACACCGTGGTGTGTAAAGTGCTGAACAATGGCGACCTCGGTGAAAACAAAGGCGTTAACCTGCCAGGCGTTTCTATCCAGTTGCCAGCGCTGGCAGAAAAAGACAAGCGCGACCTGATCTTCGGTTGTGAGCAAGGCGTCGATTTCGTTGCTGCGTCGTTCATCCGTAAGCGTTCAGACGTGCTGGAAATTCGTGAGCACCTGAAGCAGCACGGCGGTGAGCACATCCAGATCATCTCTAAAATTGAGAACCAGGAAGGCCTGAATAACTTCGACGAAATTCTCGAAGCGTCAGACGGCATCATGGTTGCGCGTGGCGACCTGGGCGTTGAAATCCCGGTTGAAGAAGTGATCTTCGCGCAGAAGATGATGATCAAGAAGTGTAACAAAGCGCGCAAAGTGGTGATTACCGCTACTCAGATGCTTGACTCGATGATCAAAAACCCACGCCCTACCCGTGCTGAAGCGGGCGACGTGGCAAACGCCATCCTCGACGGTACTGATGCGGTTATGCTGTCAGGTGAAAGCGCCAAAGGGAAATACCCGCTTGAGTCAGTGACCATCATGGCCACTATCTGTGAGCGTACCGACCGCGTGATGAAGTCCCGCATCGATAGCCAGAACGACACCCGCAAGCTGCGTATCACCGAAGCGGTCTGCCGTGGTGCAGTTGAAACCGCTGAGAAGCTGGAAGCCCCACTGATTGTGGTCGCGACTGAAGGCGGTAAGTCAGCTAAGGCAGTCCGTAAGTACTTCCCGAACGCCACTATCCTGGCGCTGACCACCAATGCCACTACCGCGCGTCAGCTGATCCTGAGTAAAGGGATTGAGACCCGTCTGGTAACCGAGATCGCTTCTACCGACGATTTCTATCGTCTGGGTAAAGAAGCGGCACTGGAAAGTGGCTATGGTCAGAAAGGTGACGTGGTGGTGCTGGTGTCAGGTGCATTAGTACCAAGCGGAACTACCAACACCGCCTCAGTACACGTCCTGTAAAACTATTTTCACCATTTATTTAGAAGCGCCTTTCACGGGCGCTTTTTTTATTTGTACTTAATACAAATGTCGGAAAATTCCAATCGAAAATAACTATTCAATTTCACTTTATATTAAGGTTAATCCGATTAAATCTCTCTGTTTTCGCTAAATTTTTTTATCATCTTCTGCGATCCGCTGCTTCTTTGAGCGAACGATCAAATTTAAGCATCTTCTCATCAAAAATTTATTCTCAACTTAAAAAGCTTTGTGTAATACTTGTAACGCTACATGGAGATTAACTCAATCTAGAGGGTAT
>Ga0308167_1000643_pt1 | contig 56052 bp, 49 predicted proteins | sample PhyCR1_2_FD_202138 | JGI IMG/M metagenome (GOLD analysis project Ga0308167, IMG submission 202138) | Phyllosphere microbial communities from UC Gill Tract Community Farm, Albany, California, United States - DLSLRC.R1 | ecosystem: Host-associated > Plants > Phyllosphere > Unclassified | place... | reverse complement strand
TTAATGCGCCCCGTTGCCCGAATAGCTCAGTCGGTAGAGCAGGGGATTGAAAATCCCCGTGTCCCTGGTTCGATTCCGGGTTCGGGCACCATATTTAAAGAACCCGCCTCTGGCGGGTTTTTGCATTTCAGCGCGGCAAACCCGGCCCCGAAGGTTCGATGTACTCGCCACTTCCCTGTGGCTCGCCCTGCGGGTCTGCACGCCAGCGTGCGATGAAAAAATGCTCCCGGCATTTTTTTCCGGGTTCGGGCACCATTTTTAAAGAACCCGCCTCTGGCGGGTTTTTGCATTTCAGCGCGGCAAACCCGGCCCCGAAGGTTCGATGTACTCGCCACTTCCCTGTGGCTCGCCCTGCGGGTCTGCACGCCAGCGTGCGATGAAAAAATGCTCCCGGCATTTTTTTCCGGGTTCGGGCACCATATTTAAAGAACCCGCCTCTGGCGGGTTTTTGCTTTTCAGCGCGGCAAACCCGGCTCCGAAGGTTCGATGTACTCGCCACTTCCCTGTGGCTCGCCCTGCGGGTCCGCACGCCAGCGTGCGATGCAAAAATGCTCCCGGCATTTTTGTCCGGGTTCGGGCACCATCTTTAAAGAACCCGCCTCTGGCGGGTTTTTGCATTTCAGCGCGGCAAACCCGGCCTCGAAGGCTCACGCCACGCCTTGCCTCAGCATTCGACCCATACCGCACCGGCATCCGCTGATTTCACGCACTGCGCCACCCAGCGCACGCCCATCAATCCGGCATGCACATCGGGATACCAGAAATCCTGCAGGAAGGCGCTGTCGCCACGATCGCTGGCGTCCATTGCCAGCGCGAAGCGACGGTAAAGGTTCGACCAGGCTTCGAACAGCCCTTCGGAATGACCGCCGCCGATACGGTCCTCCTCCAGTGCGCGCGGGCTGAGATACCCCATGCCACGCTCCAGAATCCGCACCGGTTCGCCCTGCACTTCATAACGCAGCTGATTTGGCTGTTCATCCCACCACTCCAGGCTGGCTTTAGCGCCCACCACCCGAATCTTCTGGCCGTGCATTGAGCCAGCATTCACCGCCGAGGCCCACAGCGTGCCAACTGCGCCGTTGTCATATTCCATCATCACAAAGGCGTTATCTTCCAGCGGCGCGCGGGTGGCGACAAAACTCTGACGAGAACAGAGCAGCCGCGTCACTTTCAGCTGTGGCAGCATCGTTTCTGCAATAAACAGCGGATGCGTAGCGAGATCGCCCAGCACATAACTCGGGCCGACAAAGCGCGGATCGACCCGCCAGCGGGTGCTTTCACTCTGTAACTCCACCGCCTCGTTGTGGAAGCCGTGAGCAAACTGCATATTGACGATGCGGATCTCACCCAGCGCACCGGCAGCGATCATCTCACGCGCCTGATGGACCAGCTGATGTCCGGCATAGCCGTAGGTCACGCCGACCACCTTCTGCTTCTCCCGGCTCAGCTGTTCCAGCTCATCCGCCTCTTCGACGGTGAAGCAGAGCGGCTTCTCGCACACCACATGCAGTCCGGCGTTCAGCGCTGCCCGACAGATGGCGAAATGGGTATTGTTGGGCGTGGCGATCGAGACCGCTTCTATCCCGTCTTCCCGTTCGGCTTCTGCGGCAAACAGGCTGGCGTAATCGGGATAACAGCGGTCTGACGCCACGCCAAGCGCATTGCCAAATTCACGCCCGCGTGCGACATCAATATCAAACGCGCCTGCCAGCAACGAAAAGTTGCCGTCACGCAGCGCCGCTGAACGGTGGATATACCCAATCTGGCTGGTCCCGCCGCCGCCAACCATGCCCCAGCGCAACGAGCGATTCAGTGCTTTTTTACCGTTAATCATGATGTTGTCCTCAGAATCCGATTGAGCGCAGGTAGTGCAGGCTGGCGGTAACATCAGCCAGGCTGGTGTCGGCCTGGCGCGGGTCACGCTCCTGTTCGATGGTGATCCAGCCCTGATAGTCACGTTCTGCCAGCAGAGCACGCACCGCCGGATAGTCGATCGCGCCCTGCCCCAGCGGACACAGTACGCCTTCAGCGCAGGCGCTAAAGAAGTCGAGTCCACGCGTAATGGCGTCGCGCCACCGCTGATGATGAACGTCTTTGAAATGCAGATAGTCGATGCGCGCCCAGTAACGTTGCAGCGCGTCAATCGGGTCCATCCCGGCATAGTAGAGATGGCCGGTGTCGAGACATAAACCGGCCACCTGATGCGGAATATCGTTCACCAGCCGCGCCAGTTCATCGGCGAACTCAATACAGCCGCCCGCATGCGGATGGATCACCGCTCGCACGCCATACTCCTGCCAGGCGATCTGACTCAGAATGGTGATGTGCCGCATCATGCGATGCCACGCCTCATCGTCGAGCCGCGGCGATTTTTCCGACTGACCGGCATATTTCGCCCGCTGCGGATTGCCAAAATCGATGATCACCAGATAAGGCGGCGGCGCGTTAACACCTGCGGTTTTTGTTGCAGTCGGGACCTGCGCCAGGTTGCGGCACAGGTTGTGGGTCAGCGTCACCAGCGCCGGAAAATGCGCTTCACTGACTAAATCATCAAAAATGGTGCCCGCCACCAGCGACAGGCCATGATGATTAAGCTGCCGGGTCAGCTCATCGGGATCGGTTGGCAGGTAGCCCCAGGGACCCAGCTCGATACTTTGGTAGCCCGCCTGCGCGGCCTCCGTCAGTACTTTCTGGCAGGGCGGCAGCCATGGATTATTCGGATCGTCTACGCCCCAGCTGCAGGGCGCATTTGCAATGTGTAGGGTCATGATATCTGCCTGTGCGATGAGAACAGCTGGCAGTATCAAATAAAAATTTCATCACAGACAACAATGAAAGTTTCATTTTTTGATAGCGATCGCGTTTAATAACTTCATTTTATGATAGCTTTCTATCATAAATGCGTTAAAACCGCTGTTTTACAGGTTTTCGCGCGTCACCAGTTCGAACGGTACGGTCACCTGGGCAAAGTTACCACGTTGCTCGCTCCCGCCGTTCAGGCAGGTGGCGATAACCGCATCGGCCATCACATCAATCCGGTGCCGCAGCATCAGTGATATCGTGCCGTCAATCAGCGCCAGCTCATCGCCGGGCAGCGGACCGTGGCACAGCAAATCAATCTGACGGCGGCCGCTGTCTCGCAGGGCCTGCACCACACCTTCAATGCCACCGCAGGGCGCATAAATCATCACCAGATCATCATGCTGCTCCAGTAACTGGCGGGTGGCCTGATAGCCGCCTTCATTTGATTCATGGGTTTTTAACGGCTCAAGCACCCGCTGGCTGACGCCCGATTCACGCAGATAGGAACGGAAGCTGATCTCGCTGCTCTCCTGACAGGTAAAGCGATGGTCGCCAAGCAACACGCCGACGCAGCCCGGCTGACGCAGCAGATGTTGCGCCATCCAGGCGGCGGTTCGCCCCGCCTTCTGATTATCAATGCCAATAAAACCGGCGTGCTCGCAGGGCGAAAAATCTGACAACAGAGCGTAGACCCGCACGCCCAGCCGCGACACATCCTGGATAGCGTGACGGATTAAGGGATGATCCAGCGCCACCAGGCCAATCACATCGTTACGCTGCGCGAGCTGGCGCAGAGAGCTGGCGACCGCCTCCACTTCATGAATGTCGTGCCAGCGAAATTCAGTTTCGCTGCCTGCCGGCTGATGCCCGCGCGCCCGCTGTTGCAGCGCCTCACTCAGCTGCTGATAAAACGAATAACGGGCCGGCAGCAGGATAAAACCAAAACGCAGCTGAGCCGCAGCGGGTTGCGTCTCAGGCAGGCTGTACGCCGCAGGCAGCCGATAGCCGAGCTGTCGGGCCGCCGCCAGCACCTTCTGCTCGGTTACGCTGCGCACCGGTGCCCGGCGGTTCAGTACCCGATCGACCGTCGCCACCCCTACACCTGCCGCGTCTGCAATTGCCGTCATGGTTACTTTTGACATCATCCTTCTCCCGCTGTCGATCCTCATTTGCCGAAATGGGCAGTTCCCCTTCAGCGTTTTCTCTGCCGTTGCGCGGCAGCAGTTAATCCTGTCATGACCAGGCACATTTTCTCTCATTTTTTTGATAGAAAATACGTCATTACTTTGATCACCTTCGCAAAATGAAATTTTCATTTCTTTTTTGATTCTTTTTAAAACGGGCATTTGCTAAAACGGGTAAAAATCTGGCGTTAACTTCCCTGATGGAATCGCATCATCAAATGATTAGAGCGGTGGCAACAGGCTTTCTATAGTGGGGTTCTGACTGGACCCTGCACGCAAAAGAAGGAATGGGTATGTTTCCCTCAACGCTTCCCACCCCACGCTTACCCGATGCCCGAACTCTGCCGTCGCTGCGCTGGGGAATTATCGGTCCCGGCTGGATTGCCGACCATTTTGCGCATGCGCTACGCCACCATACCGACCAGCAACTGACAGCCGTGGCGGCGCGTAATCCGGCCAAAGCCCAGGCGTTTGCCGAAAAGTGGTCAATTGCGTATGCCGCCAGCAGCATGGATGCGCTGCTGGCGCGTGAGGATGTCGACGCGGTCTATATCGCCACGCCGCATAATCACCATTTTCCGGATGGCCTGCGCGCTATCGCGGCCGGAAAGCACCTGCTGATTGAGAAGCCGCTGGCGCTGAATGCTCAGCAGGCAACGCAGCTGAAGCAGGCGGCCGCAGCCTGCAACCTGCTGTGTATGGAAGCGATGTGGTGCAACTTCGCAGCGAAATATGACGTAATCCGGCAGTTACTGGCGGATGGTGTGCTCGGCGAGGTTCACACCCTGATTGCCGATCACGGCGAATTTTTTACCGCGGATCACCGCATCTTTAACCACGATCTGGCAGGCGGGCCGATGCTCGATCTCGGCAGTTACCTGGTGGCACTCAGCGTGTTTATCGGCGGTGGCGCGCCCGACAGCATCATCGCCAGAGGCCAGCCGGTGCCCGGTGGCAGCGTAAACGGTCAGACGTCAATGCTGCTGACGCATCGCCACGGCATGCATTCGCTGCTGAATACCACACTGTTCAGCAACACGCCTGGCGCCGCGGTGATTGCCGGCAGTGATGCCAGCCTGGTGCTGGAGGGGCAGTTCTATGCGCCAGGCAATTTTCGCCTCACCTCCAGCGAGGGTCGCCACAGCCTGTACTGGGAAGAGCCCGCCAACCGCTATCTGCAGCTGTGTCATGAAATCAACCACTTCGCCTGGTGTATCGGGCAGAACCTGACTGATTCGCCGATCCACTCGCTCGACCAGGCGATTACTACCCTGGCCACCATCGACAGCGTCAGGCAGCAGATCGGCGTCACCTTTAATGAAGAACAGTAACGTTAATGTTTCCGGAGCAGACAGATGAAAATCGCTTTTGATGTGGATGTGATTAAAGACCTGGGCATCACCCGCATGGTCCATCAGGTGGCTGACTGGGGGTATAAATATATCGAACAGTCGCCGCATCCGCAGATCAACCCGTTTTATAAGCATCCCAAAGCCAGCCGCGAAATCATGACTGAATATAAAAACGCGCTGCGCGCCACCGGGCTGGAGATCTCCTCTTTTATTGTGGTCTATCGCTGGTCCGGTCCGGACGAGCTGCGCCGCCAGGCGGCAGTGAAAAACTGGAAACGGATGATTGAGATTGCGGTTGAGATGGGCGTGCAGGTGATCAACACCGAACTCTCCGGCACGCCTAATGAGCCGGAGATCTGTGAAGAGATGTTTTATCGTTCGATGGAGGAGCTGCTGCCGATTATCGAACGTGAAGGGATCCGGGTCGAGATTCAGGCGCACCCGTGGGATTTCTGCGAAGAGAACAACGAAACGGTGGATATCGTGAAGTCGTTCCGCAGCGATAACGTCAAGTACATCTACAGTGCGCCGCATACCTTCTTCTACGACAAAGGCAAAGGCGATGTAAAACCGATGCTGGAGTATGCCGGAGACGATCTGTCGCACATGCTGATCGCTGACACCATGAACCACACCAAACATTGCCGCTACATCGTTAACCCGCCCGGCGTTGATGCCACGATTCACCAGCACGTCGGCGTTGGCGAAGGCGAAGTCGATTTCGATACCCTGTTCCAGACGCTGCGCGACACTAACTTTGCCACACGCAGTTACAAAGTGGGTGGTGAGCCGATCATCGCCGCCTCGCTGTTTGGTTACCCGGAAAAGATGAAGGTTCAGGCAGTGCAGACCCGCGAACTGATCGAGCGCGAGTTACTCAGCAAATAACCTCACCCGGCCGCAGCCAGTCGCGCTTTGCCGCCTTTCTGCCCGCCTCGCCATCCGCGCGGCGGGCACGGTTTGCCCTTCATCTCTCGCGTCGCCCCCAGCCGATAACCCACACGGCAGGCAACGGGCCAGGCCGCGATCACCGCCAGCAGAGTTAAACCGGCTTTTATTCACCTGCTACACTCCAGACAAACATCACACCACAAGGCGAACCTTCACTATGTCGGAAAATGCATATCAGCCCGCAAAAGTCTGGAGCTGGGATCCCGAAGCAAAAGGCAACGGCGCTAAAACCAATCGCCCGTTCGCTGGCCCTACCCATGAAAAAGCGCTGCCGGTCGGCAAGCATCCTTTGCAGCTCTATTCGCTCGGCACGCCGAACGGCCAGAAAGTGACCATCCTGCTGGAAGAGCTGCTGGCGCTTAACGTGATTGATGCCGAATATGATGCCTGGCTGATCCGCATCGGCGAAGGCGATCAATTCTCCAGTGGTTTTGTTGAGGTTAACCCTAACTCCAAAATTCCGGCGCTGAGTGACCACTCCGCCACGCCGCCGATTCGGGTCTTTGAATCGGGCAATATCCTGCTCTATCTGGCAGAAAAATTTGGCTACTTCCTGCCAAAAGATCTGGCGCAACGTACCGAAACACTCAACTGGCTGTTCTGGCTGCAAGGCTCTGCGCCTTATCTCGGCGGCGGTTTTGGCCATTTCTATCACTACGCGCCAGAGAAAATTGAATACGCCATCAACCGCTTTACCCTTGAAGCCAAACGTCAGCTCGACGTGCTGGATCGTCAGCTGGCCGATAATCGCTATCTCGCCGGTGAGGATTACACCATCGCCGACATCGCGACCTGGCCGTGGTACGGCAATCTGGTGCTGAATGACCAGTATGGCGGCGCCGAATTCCTCGATGTGCAGTCCTATAAAAATGTGGTGCGCTGGGCGAAAGAGATTGCTCAGCGTCCTGCCGTGATCCGTGGCCGCAAGGTTAACCGTGTAATGGGCGACCCGGCCGATCAGCTGCATGAGCGTCATGATGCATCTGACTTTGATACCCAGACCCAGGATAAAAAAGCTTAAGGAGACACCCTGTGAGTGCTTACGTTGTATTTATTCGTGATAACACCCTGAACGAAGATGAAATGGCGATCTACGCCGAAAAAGCGGGCCAGGCACGCGGCGATCACCCGATCAACCCGCTGGCCTTTTATGGCGAACTGGAAACGCTGGAAGGCCAGGAAGCGGAAGGTGTAGTTATTCTGGAATTCCCGAGCCGTGAAGCGGCACATGCGTGGTATGACAGCCCGGAATATCAGGCGGCCAAAGTGCATCGTCTGAAAGGGGCGAACTATCGCGCGATCCTGGTTCAGGGTATTGAAAAATAAAAAAGGGACGCTGCGGCGTCCCTGAATTTTCAGGCGGCAACCTGCCGCCTGCGTCCGTCATTCCAGCCCGATCCGCACCACGCTGTCCGGCCCCTGGCTGCTGTGATCCGGATTAAAGCCCTGCTTCACCGTCACATACAGGGTCTGACCATCGGGTGATACCAGCAGGCTGTTTGGATGACTGTCAAACGACCAGCTATTTTTCACCGCATAGGTGGTGCCATCCAGCTGCAGCACTTTCTTCGACTCACGCTGACTGATGTAGATCTCATTGCGCTTGCCGTTAAATTTAATCCCCAGTGAATCCCCGAGATCCAGACGCTTAATCACCTTGCCGCTGCGTTCATCAAACACCAGCGTATTTTTAGCTTTTGAATTATCGGTGACGAACAGCCGGCCAGTCGCCGGATCTTCGGCCATATTGAGGAACAGATACTCTTTGCCATCGCCCGCGGTCAGGCGCTGTTCAATTTTGTTATTGCGCGGATTGATCACCAGGATTTCGCCGCTGCCGTTGGCCGCATAAATCCGATCGCTGACCGGAGAATAGATGATGCCGGTGACCCATTTGCCGGCGTTTTTTATCCGGGTTTTCAGCGTCAGGGTTTTCGCATCAACCACCCAGATCAGACCGGGATCGCCGACGCCGCCGACATACAGCAGCCCGTCGTGCAGGAAAATTTCACGTGGCCCGAACGGCAGACCTTTTTCATTCTTCTCGCTGAACATCAGGCGCTTCAGCACCTTACCGCTTTCCGGATCGATAGCAGAGATGCCGCCATCCAGCGAATTAGTGGCGTAAAGTGCGCTGCCATCAGGCGCGCTGGCCAGCCCGAAGTTCTTCAGGTCGTAATGCCCTTCGCCGGTGGTCTTCAGCGTGGTGGCATCCAGCCGATAGATCATGCCGCCGCTGACATCTTTAAAACCCTGGGCGCTGGCCACATACAGCGCATTTTTTGCCGGCAGGTAAGCCATTTCATACAGACCTTCGCCCAGTTCACGCTGGGTCAGATGGCCCTGGCCGGTGGTTTCTACCGTAACCGGCGTGCTGGCATCTGCTTTTCGGGCTGGCAGCTGACATGCCGTCAGGCTGAAAGTGGTGACAATCGCCAGGGCGAGTGCCGCTTTGCGCGGGCTGAATAAGGTTTTCATTCTTAACTCCAGTAAGGGGCGAACGGCTTCCATCAGGCCGCAGCACGGCGGGAAGACACAGAATAAAAAGAATGAGAATCATACTCATTAGTAAAAAAGATGTAAACGCAGCGGTGGATTGAGGGCTGCTCAGCGCCGCGTGTCGCAGGCTATTTCCGGCCGTCGACGACAACCCCGTCAGGGTTCACGGCCCGACCTGCAAATGCTGTTGCAGAAACGTGACGAAGGCGCTGATGCGCGCAGGCAATTGCCGTTGCGCCTGCCAGACGGCAAAAATATCGCCATCCGGTGCCTGCCAGTCCGGCAGTACCGGCAGCAGATCGCCTGCGGCAATGCTGTGCTGCGCATCCCACCACGAACGCAGCAGAATGCCGTGTCCATCCATCGCCAGCCGCATCGCCACTTCACCATCATTGGTAATCAGACTGCCGCGCACCTTCTGGCTGACACTCTGCTCACCGCACGTCAGCCGCCACAGGGTGAAATCGCTGTCGTGCTGGCGCAGCAGAATGCAGTTGTGCTGCGCCAGATCGCGCACCGTCTCCGGCAGGCCATGCCGCGCCGCGTAGGCCGGAGAGCAACAGAGAATGCGCGGATTGGTGCGTAACTTGCGCGCCACCAACCGGGAGTCAGGCGGTTCGCCGACGCGGATATCGATATCCATGCGCGCGTCCAGGAAATTGAGCGGCTGACTGGTGAGCTGCAGTGACAGGGAAAGCTGCGGATGCAGCGCGGCAAATGCCGACACGCAGGGCGCAATATGACGACGGCCAAAACCAAACGAGGCGTTAATGTTAAGCGTGCCGCGCAGCTGCGCAGTTTCGCCGCTCACCGCCTCTTCCAGTGCCGCCAGCTGGTCCAGCAGCGGACGCGCCCCCGCCAGATAGCGACGCCCTTCCGGCGTCAGCTCCAGCCGACGAGTGGTGCGGCGCAGCAGCTGCACGCCGAGCCGCTGCTCCAGCTGGCTCAGTCGTTTGCTGACGGCCGCCAGCGACAGCCCGAGTTCACGGGCGGCGGCGGTCAGGCTGTCCAGCGCGGCAAGCCGTACGAAGAAAGCGAGGTCGTCGGTTGAGGTGCGGGATTCTCTACTTTGATTCAACACTGGATTGCGTTTCAGGCTCATTATTTCCCCGGAATCGACAGTTATACTGCGTACACAATTCGAACATCAACCGGAAAGGTGCCCTGTGACTGACAAAATCCATCGTATTGCGGTAATTCCTGGCGACGGTATCGGCAAAGAAGTGATGCCGGAAGGCGTGCGCGTGATGAATGCGGCGGCTGAAAAATTCAATATTCCGCTGCGCTGGGAGTGGTTTGATTACGCCAGCGCCGACTACTGGCAGCAGCATGGCAAGATGCTGCCTGACGACTGGTTTCCGCAGCTGAAAGCGTTTGATGCCATCTACTTTGGTGCGGTTGGCTGGCCGGACGTGGTACCCGACCACGTTTCCCTGTGGGGATCGCTGTTGCAGTTCCGCCGCGAGTTCGATCAATACGTCAATCTGCGTCCGGTACGCCTGATGCCCGGTGTTAAAGCGCCGCTGGCCAACCGTCAGCCGGGTGATATCGACTTCTATGTGGTACGCGAAAATACCGAAGGCGAATACTCCAGCGTTGGCGGAACCATGTTCCCCGGCACCGATCGCGAGGTGGTGATCCAGGAAACGGTGATGACCCGCACCGGTGTCGATCGCATCCTGAAATTTGCTTACCAGCTGGCGCAGAGCCGCCCGAAAAAACACCTGACCTCCGCCACCAAATCGAACGGTATTGCGATCACCATGCCTTACTGGGATAGCCGGGTTGAGGCGATGGCTGGTCAGTTCCCCGAGGTGAAAGTCGACAAGTATCACATCGATATTCTCACGGCCAATTTTGTGCTGCACCCGGACTGGTTTGATGTGGTGGTCGCCAGTAACCTGTTTGGCGATATCCTGTCGGATCTCGGTCCGGCCTGTACCGGCACCATCGGCATCGCGCCCTCCGCCAATATCAACCCGGAAGGCCACTTCCCAAGCCTGTTTGAACCGGTGCACGGTTCAGCGCCAGATATTGCCGGTAAAGGCATCGCCAACCCGATTGGACAGATCTGGTGCGGCGCGATGATGCTGGAGCATCTGGGCTATAAAGCGGCGGGTGATGCGGTATTAGCGGCGATTGAGCGTACGCTGGCCGCAGGTGAGCACCTGACGCGCGACCTCGGCGGCAGCGCCAGCACCGAACAGCTCGGTAGTGCCATCGCCGCCGCGCTCTGAGTTATTCCGGCAGCTCTACCACGCTGTCGGGGTGCCAGTCTGGCGGTAACGGCTCCGGCCGCACGATCGCCAGGTTGTGCAGTTGCAGATTCTCCACGCCGCGCGCAAACAGTCCCGGCAATCCGCCGGGATAGCGCTCAACCCCGAACGCCTCTCCGGTTTTCGGATCGAGCTTATAGGCGTTATCCAGTCCCATGCCGGTCGGTGAGTCAGGGTTACACGGCGGCCGGACGTCATACTGCCCCTGCGCCACCGACGCCACACTTTGCCGCAGCTGCACCTGACTGATTAACACATCGCGGATCGCGCCCGGCTGCGCCGCATGCAGGTTAATCGCCCCTTCCGCTACGCCCGTCACGTTAGTGAACTGCACCTGCTCCACGCGGCCCGGCACAATCGCCGGATCGCGACTGCGCACCGAGATAAACAGCGGATCGGCTTTGCCCCAATGGCACGGTGGCGCATGGTGGCAGGCAAAGGTCAGATTGCTGAACAGCAGCCGCCGCATCGCCCCGCCATCGCGTGACAGAATGCCAATTGCGCGGTTGGAATCGAAAATGGTGCAGCCGGTCACCGTCACATCTTCCACATCATCCCAGGTTTCGGTGCCGATTTTAAAGGCACAGCTGTAACTGCGCAGCAGACAGTTGGTGATCATAATCTGGCGGGCCGGACGTCGCAGCGCCGCAGGCTTGTGGGTGGTTTTAATGCAGATGGCATCATCGGCGGCGCTGAGGTAGCAGTTACTGACAAACACCGCCTCGCAGCTGTCGATATCCAGCGCATCGGTGTTCGGCATGGTCATGGCGTTATCGATGGTGAGATGGTCGATATGCACATGGCGGCAGCTCACCAGATGCACGGTCCACATCGGTGCCTGCACGATGGTGAAATCTTCCAGCCTGACCTGCTCGCAATCTTCAAAAACGATGATGCGCGGACGGTCGGCGCGCGGCAGACGATAGCCCTGCTCATCACGTTCGGTGGCAAACCAGGCTTCGCCCTCGCCATCAATCCGGCCGGTGCCGCTCAGGGTGATATTGCGCTGGCCAAGGGCGTAAAGCAGCACGTTGTGTGACTTCTCGGCGCTGCTCAGCGCCTGTACCGGCTGGTAATCGGCCAGCTGCTGGCTGGCGATCAACACCGCACCCGCCTCCAGGTGCAGTTCAAAATCAGAGGGCAGATTCAGGCAGCCGCTGCGGTAGCGCCCGGCAGGCAGCGTCAGGCGGCCACCGCCGGCGGCGGCAATCTGATCCATCGCGCGTTGCAGCACCGCGGTATCCAGGGTTTCGCCGTCGGCGGCAGGATGAAAATCGGCAAGGGAAAGGTGCATCATGCGTCTCCCGCAAGAGTGAGGAGGAAGAATTGCAGCACGTTCCGGTGCCGCAAACCTTTGTCTGGTCGCCACTGCCCCGTTCCGTGCCGGCGATCACAGATTACTTCACGGCGCCTTCGGTCACGCCGCTGATAAACTTGCGCTGGAAAATCAGGAACACCGCCACCAGCGGCAGGATGACAATCATCGCACCCGCCATCAGCACCGGAATGTCGATAGTGTTTTTATTCTGAAAGAACATCATGCCGATCGGTAAGGTACGCAGTTCATCTTTATTGACCAGAATCAGCGGGATTAAAAACTCATTCCAGGTCCAGATAAACAGCAGCAGCCCGAGCGTCGAGAGCGTCGGCCAGATGGCCGGCACCAGGATGCCCCACAAAATTTTGACCCGCGAGGCACCATCCATCACCGCCGCTTCCACCAGCTCTTTGGGCACCTGCTGAAAGGCACTGGCGATCATCAGGGTTGTAAACGGCAGCGACAGGGCAATCTGCGGCAAAATCAGCGCCAGATAGGTATTGGTCAGCCCCATCCAGCGCAGCTCGTGGTAGAGCGGGATGATAAACGCCTCGCTCGGCAACACCATGCCGAGCGCCAGCATCGCCGCGATCGCTTTTTTACCGGGGATCTTCAGCCAGGCGAAGCCAAATCCGGCCAGAATCCCCAGCAGCACGCTGCACAGCACCACCGGGATGACCACCAGCACCGAGTTGAGGAAGTAGACGTTAAAATGTCCCTGCTGCCAGGCGGTGAGGTAGTTTTTAAAATTCAGCGAGGCGGGCAGCGTGAATACCCCCTGGAACAGCTCCATCTGGGTTTTGAACGAGGTCATCAGCGCCATCAGAAACGGCAGAATAGTCATCAGCGCCACGATCCAGATCAGCGTGCGTGAAATCACCGGCGTACTACGCATCAGTATCGCTCCTTTAAGGCCAGGTGAATCAGGTAGTTAATCCCTAACACAATCAGCATGCTGAACACCGCCACTGACGACGCATAGCCAAAGTAGTGCAGGTCAAAACCCTGCTTATACATAAAGATATTGGTCACCATGGTGGACGTGCCCGGCCCGCCCTGGGTCATCACATAGACCAGGTCAAAGGCTTTCAGGCTGGCAATCACCGTCAGCAGCAGCGCAATCCGCACCTCAGGCCGCAGGGCCGGCAGGGTAATGCGCATAAACTTCTGGCGACGCGACGATCCATCCAGGTCGGCCGCTTCCAGCAGCGAGGGATCCATTCGCTGCAGGCCCGCCATAAACAGCACCAGACAGAAGCCGAAGAAGTACCAGGTGGCGACTAAGCCGACAGCCGGCAGTGCCCAGGTAAAATCGCCCAGCCATGACATCGCCAGCTGCGGTAAGCCAATGGCACGCAGCAGCTGGTCGATCGGGCCAAACGCCGGGTTATATAACCAGCGCCACACCACGCCCAGCACCGCCATCGGCATGATATAGGGCAGAAAGAAGAGAATGCGCAGCACGCTGCGTTCGCTGTTGTTGCGCGTGTCATACAAAAAGCTGCACAGCAGCAGGCCAATGCTAATCGGCAGCAGGGTATAGAACAGCATCAGGATGGCGTTATTGCCCAGCGCGATCCAGAACACCGGATCGCTGAACATCCGCAGATAGTTGCTGACGCCGCTGAATACCGGCAGTGAGGTGCCGTCCCATTCGGTAAAGCTGATACCGAGCGAGGCCAGCAGCGGCAACAGCAGAAATACCGCATACACCAGCACCGCCGGCAGAACATAGAGAAAATTACGCCAACCGCTTAAATTCAACATAACCGTACTCGTGGCTCAGAACGACGCTCAGGCCCGGCGATGCGCCGGGCCACCGGCTTAATGTTTCAGGGTTTTCAGGTAACGCTGATAGTTGTTGTCGAAATTGGCGACCATCTGATCGGCAGTCTGACGGCCGGCCAGCAGCAACTGGACGTTCTGATTCAGTTCGGCATTCATGGTCGGCGTTGCCCAGTCTACGTAGTGGCCTAAACCGTCATAGTCATTGAGCGTCAGCCACACCTGCCAGGCTTCGGCCAGCAGCGGATTGTCCGTCGGCATTTTCGCCGCTTTGTTGGTGCTGGCCGGCAGGAAGCCGACCTTCAGCCAGCGGTCAGCCATCGCATCTGACACCATATAGTTGATGAACTTCGCCGCCGCATCCTGCTGCTCTTTGCTCTTCGCGGTGCTGGTCACCGAGAAGGCCAGATCGGTGCCACCGACCATCAGCGGTTGTTTCACCCCCTCACCGGCAGGCATCGCGGCAAAATGGATATCTTTATTATCTTTAAACTGGCCGAGATACCAGGTACCGCTCACCAGGAACGCCGCCTGATTGTTCTGGAACAGCGTGGCGGCATCATCATGACCGATGCCCTGGAAGCCAGGGAAGAAGTAGCCTTTATCGGTCCAGCTCTTCATCATGCTGGCGGCCTTAACCAGTTTGTCATCTTTGAAGCTGCCGCCGACGTCGTAGATCAGATTATCCAGCGTCTTGCGGTCGTGACTTTCTATCTGCGCCTGCCACAGCGTGCTGAGCAGTTGCTGGCCCATGTTGCCATCCAGCAGGCCGAGCATCATCGGTGCGGTGCCCTGCTGCTTCAGCTTCGCCATGGCGCTCTCCAGCTCGGCCAGCGTTTTGGGTACCGCAATGCCCGCTTTATCCAGCAGGGCCTTGTTGTAGTAAAGCCCGACCATCTCGCCGAGGCTGGCAACGCCGTACAGTTTGCCGCTGCCGAACTCACCGCTGTCTGACCAGCGGTTACGCTTGAGGACCGAGTCAGGGAAGCGCGTGGTCCAGCCATCAGCGCTGGCGTAGCTATCAAGCGGTAGCAGCAGCTTATCTTTTACCAGCGATCCCATATCGCCACCGCCCTGATTCACCTGGGCGATCTGCGGACCGTCGCCCGCGGTCAGTGCCAGCTTGAGCGGAATACGCGTATCTTCAAACGAGTGAACCGAGCGATTAATCACGATGCCCGGATTCTGCTGCGTAAACTCTTTGATACCCTCATCCACCGCCGCGGTCTGCTGTGGATAGTTATAGATATCCCACTCATTCAGGGTAACGGCAGCCTGCGCGGCGTGGGCAACGCTGCCCGCCAGCAAGCCCGCCGCCAAAAGCCGACCCAGACTGCGAACCCGGAACGAACCAACTGAGGAAACAGACATTATGATCACCTTCTCCAGACCAGGATCGGCATCCCTTCATCTCACCGCCTGCATCCCGCAGACTGAAGCCGCATAGAAAACGCGCTCACCCATACTTACTTTAATAAAAAAATAAAGTCAAACAGCCAGCCGGTGAAATTACAACGCTGTGAGCACGCGCAAATAAACAGCGACCTGGCGGTAAAAACAGCAGACTCCGCTGGACAGGTGGCCGGTTGCCGCGGCAGCACAGCCTGAACCAGCGCTTCCGTAGCACGATCTGCCAGCGCGATTGTCGCAAAATAACTCGCTGATAAAACATATGAAAATCCTATCACGCTCACAGTTTGCCGTTTTTCCCGCGGGTCAGGAGAGAGACAAGCGCCGTGCGCCGGGCGTGTTGGCGATCACAGTTGTGAAGCGAGAAACCGGTAAAGATTGCTGAACCGCCGGCGTTAGTGCGATAAGGTAATTATTCTATCTTGAAAACTAAGTCCACTTTCATTAACGTAACTTTTCATCGGCGGACCGCGTCAGTGACGGTCCCCTTCATCCACTCACGAGAAATCACCATGGCGAATCAAGGTGTCATTCGTCCGGCGACCCCGGCGGACTATCCGGCGCTCTACCGCATCTGCCTGGAAACGGCGGATGCCGGCGGGGATGCGCGTGCGCTCTACTCTGATCCTGACTATCCCGGCCAGCGGTTTGCCGTGCCCTATGCGCGTTTCGCACCGGACTTTGCTTTTGTGCTGGAGATCGAGGGTGAAGTGCTGGGCTATGTGGTGGCCGCACCGGATACCCGCGCCTTTGAAGCGCAGTTAGCCGCGCAATGGTGGCCACAGTTACAGCAGAAATATCAGCAACGCAGCGCCGACGCGCCGCTTGACGACAAGATACTCGACGCCATTCGCCATCCTGACGCTGCGGCTGAGGCGCTGGTGAGCCGCTGGCCGGCTCATCTGCATATCAACCTGCTCCCGGCGGCGCAAAAAGGGGGCTGGGGCCGCAAAATGATTGAGCACCAACTGGCGGCGCTGCGGGCAGCGGGCGTCAGCGGCGTTCACCTTGGCGTCAGCCTGCAAAACGAGCAGGTCTGCGCCTTTTATCAGCGCATGGGATTCAGCCCAATCCTGCGCAGCAACGCCATTTACATGGGCCAGTTACTCTGAGTGAGGTAGTCCGATGACCAGCCTGCGCTTGCAGAATGTGAAGAAGTCTTACGAGCACGTTAACGTGATTCATGGCATCGATCTGACGATTAACAGCGGGGAATTCGTGGTATTTGTCGGGCCATCCGGCTGCGGCAAATCGACGCTGCTGCGGATGATCGCCGGGCTGGAGGAGATCAGCAGCGGACAGTTGCTGATTGAGGAGCAGGACATGACCCGGCAGCCCGCCACCGAGCGCGGCATTGCTATGGTGTTTCAGTCCTATGCGCTCTACCCCAACATGACGGTGCGCGGTAACCTCGCCTATCCGCTGGAGGTGATGAAGAAGTCGAAGGCGGAGATCGCCCAGGCGATCGAGCAAACGGCCGCCCGCCTGCATCTGACCGAACTGCTTGACCGGCTACCGCGCGCGCTGTCCGGCGGGCAGCGCCAGCGCGTGGCGATTGGCCGGGCAATTATCCGTCATCCGCGCATCTTCCTGTTCGATGAACCGCTCTCTAACCTTGATGCCGAGCTGCGCCTGCAGATGCGGATTGAGATTGCCCGACTGCACGCCTCGCTGGGTAATACCATGATCTATGTGACCCACGATCAACTGGAAGCGATGACGCTGGCGGACCGGATTGTGGTGCTGCGGCAGGGCCGGATTGAGCAGGTTGGCGCGCCGCTGACGCTGTATCACGATCCGGATAACCTGTTTGTTGCCGGTTTTATCGGCTCGCCGAAGATGAATTTTCTGCAGGCGGAGATCGCCGCGGTCGGTGAAGGTGAAGTGCAGCTGCGGCTGCCGGAGCTGAAGATTGATGGCCTGGTGCTGAAAATTGCCGCCCCGTGCCACGAGGGACAGACCGTGACGCTCGGCATCCGCCCGGAACACTTCCAGTCCGCCGCCCAGACGCCGGAGGCGCTGCGTTTTCAGGGTGAGCTGTCGTTTGGCGAAATGCTCGGCCACACTAACTATCTCTATCTCGATATTGGCCGGGAGCAGATGCTGGTGGTGGAAGAGCGTGAGGCGCATCAGCGTGAACTGGGGGCGCAGGTCGAACTGGGGATTTCCGCCGCGCACTGCCTGCTGTTTGATCAGCAGGGATTACGCCTGCGTTAAGGCGCGGAGGGTAAGGTCAGCGGGCGCTTCGGCGCCCGTTTTGCTGGCAGGAGAACTCAGTTGACCGGCTCTTCATCTGCCTGGGCAGCCAGCAGGTCGAGCAGACGGTTAACCGCAAAGCCCGCTGCACCGAGTGCCCACATCCGGTTTGATTCGGTCAGAAACTGCAACGGCGTCATGTGCGGCGTCAGTTTCAGCCGGTAAGCCTGGAAGCTCTGGGTAATGTGATCAAGCAGAATGCGTGACGCCATATGTGGCTCCATCGCCAGATAGACCACGTCCGGATCGTAGGCCACCGACAGGTTGGCCAGCGAGATACCCAGTTCACGGCCCGCCTCTTCCAGCGCCGCCAGCACCTCAGGCGTCGGACGTTGATCCAGCGCCTGTAAGGTCAGCGTTGTCGGTTCGCCTTCCGCCACCCGCTGCAAAATAGCACGCGAAGAAGCGACATCTTCCAGCAGGCGCAGCGAGCCATCACCGACCAGCCCGTTGCCAATCTCACCCGCTTTGCCGTGGCGACCGCGATAGAGCTGGCGATTGAGGATAATCCCGGCGCCGATCCCTTTACCGTAGGTGGCAATCACCGCCGACTGCGCGGTACCAAGCTGGCCAAACACCAGCGCCGCCATCGCCATCGCATTGGCATCATTTTCGATAAACACCGGCAGCGAGAAGCGTTCCTCCAGCTGGCGGGCAATCGGAACGTTATCCCAGTCGAGCACCTTCGAGCGGATGCAGTAGCCATTTTCGGCATCCACCAGCCCCGATAATGCCAGCCCGATAGCTCCGACCCGCTTCTCTTCCACGCCGCGCAGGAATTTCGCCAGCGCATCGCCAAGCTGGCGTGGCGTCATGGTGCCCGGCGGCATCTGCTGTTCACCCAGCAGGTTGCCACTGAGATCGGTCATGACGATCAGGTTGCGTTCAGCGTTGAGCTGGATGCCGATCACGCTGGCGCGATCGGGATTGAGTCCGAGCAGAGTTTTTGGCCGCCCCATCGACACGCGACGCAGTCCCAGCTCCTGCACAATCTCTTGTGCCAGCAGCCGATTGGTCGCTTGCGAAACCGTCGACATGCTCAGTCCGCTGCGTACTTTCAAATCGGACTGGCTAATCGGCGCGTTTTCAACAATCAACCGCAGAATGCGCGCGGTCACGTTGGGAGCGGTCATAAATTCCTCAGGTTGACGCACTGACGCTGGGCAACAGGCTTCAGGTCAGTGACGGGATAAAGGGATCGGGCGGGGCTCCGGCACACCGCTAGCCTGCGTCCGGGCGAGCGTAAGTGCCCCGCTCAGCGCGTCACCCAGCGGCGTAACCAGCCGGGTCTGAATATCGGCTGCCAGCCAGCGGTAAATCGGCACGGCCAGTCCGCCCATCAGCGCCACGCGTCCACTGCTCAGCGCGGTCAGACGACGCACCATCATGCCAATATCAGCCGCGGTCTGTTGCAGCAGCGTCTGCGCATGGCCGTCACCGGCGTCGGCCGCAGCAAACACCTGCGGCACCACGCGCGCCCAGTCAGCAGGCGCGGCGGTGCGGGTCCACAGCAGCATGGTTTCCGGGCTGTGATCAAACTGCGCCATGAGCTGATGCGTCAGAGGGCTGTGTTCGACCATCGCTTCATGGGCCAGCAGCGCCAGACGCAGCGCCCGGCGGCCCAGCTCAGCGCCCGATCCCTGATCGGAAAGCGCAAAGCCCCAGCCGCCCAGCAGAGTAAAGCGCTCGCCATCCCAGGCCGCGCCCTGACTGCCGGTGCCGATGATAAATACCGCACCAGGCTGGCCCGCGTGCGCACCTGCGCAGGCGATTTCCACATCGCTGACCACCTGCAACGCGGCACAGGCCGGTTGCCAGTCAGACAGGCGCGCCTGCACCGACGCGACGTTGGCACCGGCTAATCCGGCCACCAGCGAGGTCTGCGCCAGCGCCTGTGGCGCTAAGCCGGCCTGTAAAAATACCTGATCGATCAGCTGCGTGACGCAGCTCAGCGCCGCCTCATACTGCGACCAGACGTTGGCGGGTCCGCCAGTGGCTTCCGCCAGCACCGTACCGTGAAGGTCGGTTAACCGCGCACGGCACTGGGTGCCGCCGCCATCAATGCCAAGGAGATAGTGTGAGTGCACGCGCTTCCTCCCGCCTCCACAGATTCAGAGTTGTCGCCATAATCAGCGAACGATAGGGGAAAAAAACTTAAATCGCAATAACAAATAAATATGGTAATTAAAAATAGCCTGTTTTTCTTTGTTTTACATAAAGATAACAAAAAACACCTTCGCAAAACATGCAGGCCGATATTGACATTAGTTTTTCCATCGTAATAAGTTGATGGTCAGATTATCAACAGCCACGCCTGGCTTTGGGCGGGTTCTGCGTTATCCGATTTCAGGATCAGGGGTTTAACATGAAAGTAGGCATTATCGGTCTCGGCTTTCGTCTGTCCCACGTTATCAAAGAGTTCAACAACGCCGACGACGCCTTCTCCGTGGTAGGTTATTACGATCCGGCCCCCGCCGGACTGCCCAATCTGCACAGTTTTGCTATCGATCCCGGCCAGTCGTTCGATTCGATTGAAGCCCTGCTGCAGCACGGCGGGATGGATGTGGTGCTGGTCGGCTCGCCCAACTTTTTGCATCTTGAGCATGTCGGCCAGGCGCTGGCTGCGGGCTACACCGTGTTTACTGAAAAACCGGTGGTGATCAACGAACAGCAGACCATGGAGATGGCGAAGCTGGTGCGTCAGTATGGCGAGGCGCGCATTCTGGTCGGTCTGGTACTGCGCTATTCACCGCTCTATCACGATCTGCTGGCGGCGCGTGACGCCGGTCGGCTGGGCGAGATCACCTCAATTGAAGCCACAGAACATATCAAGCCTTATCACGGTGCCTTCTTCCAGCGCGACTGGCGGCGGCTGGAAAAATATGCCGGCCCTTATATTCTGGAAAAGTGCTGCCACGACATCGACCTCTATCAGGGCTTAATGCAGCAGCGCCCGGTGCGGGTCGCCAGCTTTGGCGGCCGCAAATCCTTCACGCCAGCCCATGCGCCACAGGGCGCGGTGACCGCCGACTCAGAGGTCTATCACATTAAGCCCAGCGGCTGGTCCAGTACCGACGCAGTATTCAACAGCGATGCCGACATTGTCGATTACCAGACCGCGCTGATTGAGTATGCCGGTGGCGCCACCCTTGCCTTTCACGCCAACCTTAACGTGCCGGATGAGTTCCGTCGCTTCTGCGTGATCGGCACTGACGGCATGGCTGAGGGCGATTTCGTCCGTAACTACTTCCGCGTTCACAATGCGCGCAGCGGCGAGAAAGAGGTCGATACCGCCTACAGCGGCAATGCGTACGATGGCCACTACGGCGCTGACGCGCTGATGGCGGAAGAGATCGTGAAACACATTAAACAGGGAACACCGCTGAAAGTTTCAGTGGTGGACGCGCTGGAAGCGGGCCTCACCGCCATAAAAATCGATGAGGCCCGCAAAACCCGCAGCGTAGTGGATATGCGTGAAAGCTGGCTAACATTTGACGCCAACCTGGGAAAAACCGGGGCCTGATGGCCCCACCTGCGGGTCAGCTTCCCCCTCTGGCCCCGGGATTTGAATGGCAGTATGACTGGTCGCTTCCTGAACTGGCCTTCGGGCCAGTTACCACTTCGCTTACGAAGATCATCTTACCTCCAGATTTTCCTGCCTTATTAAAGGACTCTCAAGGGCCGCAGATAGGCTCTGGACACAAACAAACTAAAGCGAGGGGAACATACGCCTGCAGCAAAGCATCGCGGGCCGGGGACAAAAACGCCGGGAGCGTTTTTGAACAACGCAACGCGTTGGCCCGGCTACGGGTGCACCTCAGGAATGAGGCGCGTAATCGCCCGCGCTGAGCCTGCCAGGGATGGCGTTTTTTGCGTCTTTGCGCAAGGCGTATGTTCTCTGAGCCTGCGTCGTGGTCCACTGCCGCACAAATCCCCTCACCTAATCCCAACGCCGGTTATTAAACCGGATCGACCTCATTCTCCAGCTTCTGACGCCGGCGTAAATGCGGGAACAGTTTCATCCACAGCGCCACCACCACCAGCGTACCGATACCACCAATCGCCACCGCCGGTACTGCACCCAGCCAGGCCGCCAGCAGCCCCGATTCAAATTCGCCCAGTTGATTAGAAGTGTTGATGAAAATAGCGTTAACCGCATTGACCCGCCCGCGCATCGCATCGGGCGTATCGAGCTGCACCAGCGCACCGCGGATCACCATGCTGACCATATCAAACCCGCCCAGCGCAGCCAGCGCCAGCAGCGACAGCCACAGCTGGCTGGAGAGCGCGAACACCAGCGTAGCGACACCAAACCCGGCCACCGACCCGAACATAATCATCCCGACATGCTTATCCAGCTTGTGACGACTCAGCCAGATACCCACCAGCAGCGCACCCACCGACGGCGCACCGCGCAGCATGCCTAATCCCCACGGCCCGGTATGCAGAATATCTTTAGCAAAGATCGGCAGCAGCGCGGTGGCTCCGCCCAGCAGCACCGCAAACAGGTCAAGCGAGATCACCCCCAGCACATCTTTGCGCTCACGGATGAAGTGAATACCTGCAAACAGGTTCTTCATGTTCATCGGCAGCCGTGGCTGACTGGGACGCTGATAGCGCAGCAGGCTGACCAGCGTTAGCGAGATAAAGTAGAACAGCCCGGAGACGCCATACACCACTTCCGGGCCTGCCACGTAGAGCAGGCCGCCAAGGGTCGGTCCGACAATTACCGCCGCCTGTCCGCCGACTGAATTCATCGCCATAGCGCGCGCCAGAATGCCGGGCGGCACCAGCGACGGCAGCATCGAGGACATGGCGGGCCACTCCAGCGCTTTGGCGACGGCGATCATAAACACCAGTCCCCACAGGGCGGTTTTATCGACTGAATGGAACAGCGTCAGCACCACCAGCGCCAGCAGGGCGGCAAACTCGACCAGCTGGCCGAACAGCACGATGCGACGTCGATCGTACTGATCGGCCAGGTGTCCGGCAGGTAATGCCAGAAGCACCGAGGGCATAAACTGCATCAATCCGATCATGCCTAATGCCAGCGCACTGTTGGTCAGGGCGTAAATCTGCCAGCTGATCGCCACTGAAAACATCTGAAATCCAAACGACGAGCAGGTGCGGGCCAGCCAGAACGCGACAAACGTCCGGTGTCGCCACAGCGACTCTTCTGCTGCAGGTGCCATAAATCCCATGTTCTGTTCCATTTAAAGTGATGATTCCCGCGTCGTTGCGCGGTGTTGAGAGTGCCGTCAACCTGGCCTGACTGCGCGATGGGCTTCAGGATGCGGAAACTGGCGGTGCCGGTCGACGCCGCCGGTGCGGCCAAAGGGTTCAGCCTGGCAGCAGTCGGCGGATACGGGCCGGATAATTACCCGCCTATTGGTCCTGACTGATGAATATATTCCAGGTAATCATCAGATGCCAAAGGAATAATTTTCTCTTTCATCGCGGATTTATTTACTTTTTCGGCGGATAAAGGGGGTGATTTAGAATATGCAGTTGATCTATATTTATTCACGCATTCAGAAAAGTGCGACGTTTTATATCAATAATTATCAACGACACCTTTTATATTGCATTTCATAGAGATAAATGAAAAACAGTTTATATAACCCCTATGTTACTGAACCTATCCATCATGTTGAGCGACACGTCGCTGGCATATGCTATAGCGTTCCCTATCTTCAACACCACCAGGACAGCAGCAATATACTTAATAGTCACAACATTATTTCACTGCACAATCAAATTGCCACTGAAGCAGCATTAATGGTTATTCCGGTTGAGGATATTCGATTACAGGGAATGATTGCGGTGCCGGATGCCTATTTGCATTTACAGGATGCGCGGGTACGGGTCGGAATTAATTATCCCAGTTTAGTCAGGCATGGCGCGGCATTGCTTGAATTAGCAGAGAAATTTAGTTTCTGGCTGTATGACTTTGCCCCACCCGGCGCCGACTGGCGATTAATGGAATCGTTCCCATTTTCCGGTATTGTTTTAAGCGAACCGTTCTTCAACGACAATTATCAAAAATTCACCTTCCCTTATTTTATGGCTCCGTTTCGGGCCAAAGGTGCCGAAGTGATCGTACGAAGTCAGTCGCCTTGTTTAACTGCGGAACAATTTGCTGAGATAAATATCAGCGGCTGGCAACAACAACGCTCGGATGGCGAACTTATTAGCTGCTGATTCACAAATCCTGCCTTCCGGCGTTAAGGGCACATGGCGGTGCGCTTAACGTCTCATAAACCCTCATAAAATGTCGTATTACTTCATTTGTGAAGCGCTTTGAGCTAAAAAAATCAAAACTTGATCTAATTTTGCTATAACATTTAACACAAAGGGATCGTCTGACTTAGTGGAAGAGTGATTTAAGAACACCCTTCATCATTTGTACTTGATAACTGAGAACAACCTATCTGGTTGTTTTCGTGTGTTTTATGGCAACGAAACGAGGTCGATATTATGGGGAAAAACTCCTCATCTTTTGGCGTAATTCGTTTCCTGACGGTGCTGTTCGCAGTGCTGACGGGCGCGTTTATGCTGATTGGCGGTATTTGGTTAGCCGCCATTGGTGGTTCCTGGTATTACATCGTCGGCGGTGCAGCGATGCTGATCACCGCTTTCCTGCTGTGGCGTCGTAACAGCGCCGCGCTGGTAGTTTACGCCCTGCTGCTGCTGGCTACGCTGGCATGGGGTGTCTGGGAAGTCGGTACTGACTTCTGGGCACTGGCACCGCGTACCGATGTACTGGTGATCTTTGGCGTCTGGCTGGTGCTGCCGTTTGTCTGGCGCAGCCTGCACAACGTTGGCAAAGGCCCACTGGGTGCAATGGCCGTGGCGCTGGTTGCCAGTGCTATCGTGCTGGCTTACGCGGTGTTTAACGATCCGCAGGTCATCAACGGTACGCTGCCAGAAACCGCTGACAACGCACCGCAGGCCCAGCCGCTGAGCAACATTCCGGACGGTGACTGGCCAGCTTATGCTCGCGATCAGCAAGGGACCCGTTTCTCTCCGCTCAAACAGATTAATCACCAGAACGTTAAAGAGCTGCAGGTTGCCTGGCAGTTCCAGACCGGCGACTTAAAAACCGCTAACGATCCAGGTGAAATCACCGATGAAGTGACGCCGATTAAGATCCGCGACACGCTCTACCTCTGTTCGCCACACCAGATCCTGTTTGCACTGGACGCGGCCACCGGCAAGCAGAAGTGGAAATTTGATCCAGGCATGAAGGTCAACCCGACGTTCCAGCACGTTACCTGTCGCGGTGTCTCTTATCATGAAGTTCCGGCCGCCGCCGATGCAGCTAACAGCCAGCCTGCGCTGTGCTCACGCCGCATCTACCTGCCGGTCAACGATGGTCGTCTGTTTGCTCTTGATGCGGAAACCGGCGAACGTTGCCCGTCTTTCGGCGTTAACGGCGAGCTGGATCTGCAGCACAAACAGCCGGTGACCACTCCAGGTCAGTATGAGCCGACGTCACCGCCGGTGATTACTAACACCACCATCGTGATGGCGGGCGCCGTTACCGATAACTACTCAACCCGCGAGCCGTCAGGCGTGATCCGTGGCTTTGATGTGAATACCGGTAAACTGCTGTGGGTGTTCGATCCGGGCGCGAAAGATCCGAACGCGATTCCGGCCGATGAGCACACCTTCACCATGAATTCCCCGAACTCATGGGCACCGGCGGTCTACGATCCGAAACTGGATACGGTCTATCTGCCGATGGGCGTCACTACGCCGGATATCTGGGGCGGTAACCGTACGCCAGAACAGGAACGTTATGCCAGCAGCGTGCTGGCGCTGAACGCCACTACCGGCAAGCTGGTATGGGCTTATCAGACCGTTCACCACGACCTGTGGGATATGGACCTGCCGTCGCAGCCGACACTGGCTGATATCACCGACAAAGATGGCAATACCGTACCGGTGATTTATGCGCCGGCGAAAACCGGTAACATCTTTGTGCTGGATCGTCGTACCGGCAAACCGGTTGTCCCGGCACCTGAAACGCCAGTCCCACAGGGTGCGGCGAAAGGTGACCACGTCTCTGCTACCCAGCCTTACTCTGAGCTGACCTTCCGTCCGAAACAGAATCTGACGGACAAGGACATGTGGGGCGCGACGATGTATGACCAGCTGGTGTGCCGCGTGATCTTCAAGCGCCTGCGCTATGAAGGTCCGTTCACGCCGCCGTCTGAGCAGGGTACGCTGGTATTCCCGGGTAACCTCGGTATGTTCGAATGGGGCGGCATCGCTGTCGATCCACATCGTCAGATCGCGATTGCTAACCCGATGGCGCTGCCGTTTGTCTCGAAGCTGGTACCACGCGGTCCAGGCAACCCGATCGAACCGCCGAAAGGCGCTGAGGGTGGTTCAGGTACTGAAACCGGCATTCAGCCGCAGTACGGCGTACCGTACGGTGTTGAGCTGAATCCGTTCCTGTCACCGTTTGGTCTGCCGTGTAAACAGCCAGCGTGGGGTTACATCTCGGCGGTGGATCTGAAGACCAACGACGTGGTGTGGAAACAGCGTATTGGTACGGTACGTGACAGTGCGCCAGTGCCACTGCCGTTCAAAATGGGTATGCCAATGCTGGGTGGTCCTATTACCACCGCCGGTAAAGTGTTCTTTATCGGAGCGACCGCTGACAACTACCTGCGTGCTTTCAGCACCGATACCGGTGAGCTGTTATGGCAAGCCCGTCTGCCAGCCGGTGGCCAGGCAACGCCAATGACCTATGAAGTGAATGGCAAGCAGTACGTTGTCATCGCAGCCGGTGGTCACGGTTCGTTTGGCACCAAACTGGGCGATTATGTGATCGCCTACGCCCTGCCAGATCAGAAATAACCCCGTCCTCAGGGACTGACATCAGGCGGACTTCGGTCCGCCTTTTTTGATCGCGCTACTTTTTCATCGCGCGCCAGTTGAGCCATCCGCACAGCAGCATTACCGCGCTGGTCGCCAGAAATACCGGCCTCATGCCAAACGTTCCCCCGACCAGGCCGCCGAACAGCGGGCCCGTTACCTGGCCGATATACTGGGCCGACGTCGAATAGCCCAGCATCCGACCGACCTGCGATCCCGGTACGCTATGCCGGATAATGGCGGTAATGCACGGCAGCAGCCCACCCAGCGCCATCCCCATCAGAAAACGCAGCAGCACCAGTTGCCAGGCGGCGGTAATAAACGCCTGCGGGATCAGCAGCAGCGCACTCAGCAATAAACCTGCCGTCAGCACCCGCCAGTGACCAATGCGGTCCGCCAGCCGTCCGAGACGCGGTGCGGCGATCACCGTTCCCAGCGCGGCAGCCGACATCGCCAGTCCGGCGATCAGCGTAATCTGATGGTTGCCCTGCACAAACTCGCCGACGTAGAGGGTGATAATCGGTTCAATCGACATACTGGCGAAGATCAGCAGCATGCCTGACAGCCACATCAGCCGCACCAGTCGCTGGTTCACCGGCGGTGTCGCGGGTGCTGAGGCTGGATTTTCACCGGGCGAGGCAGCAGCACGCGGCTGCTCTTTCAGCAGAAAGGTGGTCGCCAGGAAGGCGAGAAAAATAACCGCGCCGGTTAACCAGAAGGTCTGACGAATACCGATCAGCGGCGGCAGCACGCCGCCCAGCAGCGGCCCGACCACGTTGCCGGCCATAATACCGGAGGACAATACACCCAGCGCCCAGCCGGTCTGCCCTTTGGGGGTTTGCGCCGCCACCAGGATGGTCGAGCCGGAGGCGTAACCGCCCAGCAGGCCCGCCAGCAGACGCAGCGCCACCAGCTGCCAGGGCGCAGTTGCCATACCGATCAGCGACATGGCGATGGCCATACCGAGACTGGCGCGGATCAGCATCAGCTTACGGCCATAGCGGTCAGCCAGCCTGCCCCACAGCGGCGCGGTCAACGCCGCACTAAAGAAGGTGGCACCGTAGGCCAGCCCCGACCAGCGCGCGATGGCGGCTGGCTGCTGCACGCCAAGTTGCTGAACATAGAGCGGTAAAAACGGCAGCAGCAGCGTCATGGCCACAATGGTGCTGAAAGAGCCCAGCACACAGACCCATAAGTTGCGCTTCCAGTGCTGAAATTCTGCGTTTTCTGCTGACTGTTGCATAAAGATATCCCGTCATTAATCAGGGATACAGGCTAACCAGGCGCGTCAGATAACAACAGTGGTAGCGCGATAGTTACTTAGTGGCGCTGATTGTTGCTGTATTGCAACAATCAGGAGCTGGCCAGCGCCGCGATCAGCGTATCGCATAATAAACTGACCGGCGAAGCGGGTTGCAGCGTCTCACGCAGCAGCAGATAGCTCTGAAGCCGATCCATCTGCCATTCCGGCAGCAGCTGCTGAATATCACCCCGGCTCACCGCCTCCTGCGCCATATAGGAAGGCAGATAGGCGATGCCGCTGCCCGCCAGCGCCGCGTTCAGCAGCGCCATGCTGTTGTTGGCGCGAAAACGGCTGCGGACATCCAGCGCCAGCCGCTGCTTGTCACGCCGGAACGGCAGCGCGGCGGTGTGTGCCGGCCCGTGAAACAGCAGCAGATCGTGGCGCGGCAACATCTCAGGATGTTCGATGGCAGGCCGCTGCGCCAGATAACCCGGTGCCGCATACAGGCCCCACTCAATATCGCTTAGCACCCGGAAATTGCCCTGCTGCGGGGGCCGGGATCGAATGACGATCGCCACATCGATCTGATCGTCCAGCGTATCGCGATTACGATCGGTCAGATCCAGATCAACGTTGATATGCAGGTGACGACGCAGAAAGCGATTAAGCACCGGCACCACACACTGACAGCCGTAAGTCACCGGGGCCTGCAGCCGCACATTACCGGCCGGTTGCTGATGCAGCTGCTGAACAAACGCATCGGCCCGCTGCACTTCCGCCAGCATGCGTACGCAGTAGGGATAGTAAGCCTGGCCGAGTTCGGTCAGTGCCAGCCGCCGGGTGGTGCGCTGCAACAGCCGGATTCCCAGCCGCAGCTCCAGTCGGGCAATTTCCCGGCTGACATGGGATTTGGACCAGCCGAGTGCCCGCGCCGCCTCACTGAAACTCTGGAGTTCCACCACCCGCGCAAACACCAGCATGGCGGTTAAATTGGCACTGTTTTCCATGCGTTACCGCTCCGATAGCCTGAGGATTCTGGCATCAAACTAGCATGTTCGGGGCAGCTTACGGCGACGGATCGGCAAAAAAGAAGGGGGAAATCAGACAGCGGCGCGACGCGCATCGACCTTCCCGCGCTTTTCACCTGGCGGGAAGGTCATCGCGGGCCTCAACTGGCCATGGCCAGTGGAAACAGTAACCGATCCGGCTCCACCCGCCGCTGGCGGCGCAACTGGCCTGGCGTCACCATAAAATAGTTTTTGAAGGTGCGGGTATAGGCTTGCTGGGTATCGAACCCGTAGTTCATGGCGACCTGCAATATCGCTTCATTGCTGCTCAGCAACGTCAGCGCAGATTCAGTTAATCGCCGCTGGCGAATATATTCAGCCAGTGAAAATCCGGTATGCTGGCGAAACAGCCGTTGCAGGTGCCAGCGGGAATAGCCAGAGCGGCGCGCCACCTCATCCAGATGCAGATCGTGTCCTAGATTGTTCTCTATCCATTCCAGCAAACTGCGAATAAACTCGCGCTGATTCATGGGTTCCTCCTGGTTTACGCTGATGTGCAGTGAACCCACTTTACCCGGTTAAATTTATCCCTTAATTAGCAGAAAATTAGCGCAGAATTAGCAACCGCCAGATTCGGGCCTGCGGTTAACGTTTATCCGCCAGGTAACAACAGCAACCCGCCTGAATAATAAGCGTTAAGTAACACCGGCCTTCCGGTAAAATAATTTGTGTTAAATCACGCCAGCGTCGATTTAACTATTATTCGTTAAGCCATAGCGGCCAGAATTTAAATAATTTGCGTTAAGTCACGCCCGGGTCCGTCAGGCAAATTTGTGTTAAATAACGCCAGAGTAATTCACGTTGCAGCAAGCCGACCAATGCAGCCACGCTGCTGTAGTACGAAGTATGAAGGCGGAAGTGACTGAGGTGAGTAAATGCAGCCAACGCGGCTGTAGCGCGAAGTACGAAGACGGTTTCCGCCAAAATAATTCGTGCTACAGCAAGGCGGCAAACGCAAGAGTCCCTGGGAGCTGACACCAGTCAGTGACCAGGGCGAAAAAGTGCAGCCAACGCCGCTGTGGCGCGAAGTATGACGGCGGTTTCCGCCAAAATAATTCGTGCTACAGCAAGGCGGCAAATGCGCGAATCCCCAGGAGCTGACACCAGTCAGTGACCAGGGCGAAAAAGTGCAGCCAACGCCGCTGTGGCGCGAAGTATGAAGGCGGAAGTGACTGAGGTGAGTAAATGCAGCCAACGCGGCTGTGGCGCGAAGTATGACGGCGGTTTCCGCCAAAATAATTCGTGCTACAGCAAGGCGGCAAACGCAAGAGTCCCTGGGAGCTGACATCAGTCAGTGACCAGGGCGAAAAAGTGCAGCCAACGCGGCTGTAGTACGAAGTATGAAGGCGGATAATTCTGTGCTAACTATCCGGGCATAAACTGCTCCCATCTTTCCAGAGGAGATCAGCCATGCGCGTGTTATTGGTTGAAGATGATGAAATGATCGGCGCGAACCTGCAGCAGGCTTTAGAGGGCGCGGGCTGGTCGGTGGATTGGGTACGCGATGGCGTTTATGCCCATAACGCCTGGAGCGAAGGCGGCTACAGCTGCGTGTTGCTGGATCTCGGCTTGCCGCGTGATGATGGATTGCAGGTGCTGCGCCGGGCGCGCGGGCGCGGCGATTCCACGCCGGTACTGATTCTGACGGCGCGCGATACTGTGGCGCAGCGGGTGCAGGGGCTCGACAGCGGTGCTGACGATTACCTGCTTAAACCGTTCGATTTACAGGAAGTGCTGGCCCGGATGCGGGCGATTACCCGACGTCGCCACGGTGCGGCCGACTCGCTTCTCGGCAGTGGCGACGTACAGCTGGATATGATGACGCGCGAAGTGCTCTATAAGGGCCAGCGCGAGCAGCTGACCGCACGTGAATACGCCCTGCTGTATGCTTTGCTGGAGCGTCCGGGTGCCATTCTTTCTCGCGAGCAGCTGGAGAATCGCATTTACGGCTGGGGCGACGAAGTGAGCAGCAACGCGGTCGATGTGCTGATCCACGGGATGCGGCGCAAACTGGATAACGACGCGATTCGTAACGTCCGCGGGTTGGGCTGGCGGGTGCCGGCGATATGAAATCGTTCCCCTTTATGCGCTCATTGCGCAATAAATTACTCAGTACGCTGCTGATTATTCATCTGCTGATGATCGGCGGCGTCACCTGGTATTTCTTCAGCTGCTACGGCGACATGGTAGGCACCATGAAGGACGATCAGCTGTCAAAAATCGCTGATGCCTGGTCTACCAACAAACAGATGCCGGCGCTGTCACCGATGATTACGCCTGACAAAGCGAAAAGCGCCTTTGTGGTTCAGCTGTGGGATAGCCAGGGCCGACTGCGCGCCAGCTCGTGGCCGGAACTGCACGCGCCGCTGCAAACTCAGCGCGGTTATCGTGATGTCGACGTAGGACACTGTGATGACTGTGAGTGGCGTATCTACACCCGTCCGGGCCAGCCTGGCAGTGAGATCAAGACTATTCAGGTGATGCACAACCTCAGCTACATGAAAGCGCTGATGGTAAAACGGGCGCTGTCGGCGATCATTCCGTTGATCCTGATGATGCCGCTGTCGCTGCTGGTGATCTGGCTGGTGGTCCGCAAGATCACTCGCGATCTGCAGGTCGCCTCGCGGCAGATTGCAGCGCAGGAGACGCATCATCCGCACAATGTCTCACCCGAAGGGCTGCCGGATGAGATCCTGCCGCTGGTCGCCGCGTATAACTCGTTGCTGAACAAGCTGCGTGAAGCCTGGTCATCCCAGCGGCAGTTCCTGGAAGATGCCGCCCACGAACTGCGTACGCCGGTCACCGCTGTCACGTTGCAGCTGGAGAACCTGCGGCAGCATATTCAGCCTGGCGAGGCCAGCCGGCAGTTCAGTCAGCTCGAAGCAGGCGTGACGCGCACCCGCCATCTGGTAACCCAGTTGCTGAATGTGTCTCGTCAGGAAGATCAAAGCGTGGTCGCCAGCATTGAGCAGATTGAACTGGAAGATCTGCTGAAAGAGAGCATCGAGCAGCTAATGGTGGTAGCGGATAAACGCGGCATTGATATCGGCTTTAATGGCTCGACCCAGTATCGTCTGCAGGCCAGCCGATCTGAGCTGCGCAGCCTGTTTGATAACCTGATTGGTAACGCCATGTTGCACACCCCGGAGGGGAGCCTGGTGGATGTTCTGCTGCATCGGGTCGCGGGCCGGACGGTGGTCGATATCGTCGATAACGGACCGGGAATGCCGGAGGCATTTATTGAACGCGCCTTTGACCGTTTCACCCGTTCGCCTGACGTTAAAGCGCAGGGCAGCGGCCTCGGCTTATCGATTGTGCGCAGCGTCGCGCAGAAGCATCAGATTCAGGTCGCCCTCTCCAATTGTCTGACGCCACAGGGTGCTATTTGTGGTTTGCAGGTCCGCGTCACTTTTCCCTGATCCCGCCCATTTGATCACGAACCAGACAACGTAAACGGTTGCCTGGTTCCGTTCGATCATCGCCATTATTGTGAAGCACGTCACATTTTCACTGAATTGTAATGCAACACTTTTTGACAAACGTGAGCAAAATCTATTTTCTATCGCTGTGTTGCAGGCACGCTACGCGAGCTGAAAACCGGCTGTTTTGTCCTGACTAACTCACTCCCCACCCAGGGATCGACTTCTCTCTGACTGCGCCTGCTGTGCAGCGGTCAAAAGCATGTGGTTAATGATAATGAAATTCAAAACGTTGATAGCAGGTGCCGTGCTGGCATGTTCCTGGACAGGTGTTGCGCAAGCCGCTGATAGCGATCCGCAATACCTGTCCGACTGGTGGCATCAGAGCGTAAACGTGGTGGGCAGCTACCACACGCGCTTTGGACCACAGTTCAACAACGACGTTTATCTGGAATATGAAGCGTTTGCCAAAAAAGACTGGTTCGATTTTTACGGTTATCTCGATCTGACCAACTTCTTCGGCGTAGGTAACAGCAACGCCAACGGGATTTTTGACCACGGTTCCCCGATGTTTATGGAGATTGAACCGCGCTTCTCAATCGACAAACTGACCGGCACCAGTCTGGCGTTTGGTCCGTTCAAAGAGTGGTACTTCGCCAACAACTACATCTACGACATGGGCCGCAACAGCGATAACCGCCAGAACACCTGGTATATGGGCCTGGGTACCGATATCGATACCCACAGCGATGTCGGCCTGTCACTGAACGTCTATGCCAAATACCAGTGGGAAAACTACGGCGCCGCGAATGAAAACAGCTGGGATGGCTATCGCTTCAAGGTGAAATATTTCGTGCCGATCACCACGCTGTGGGGCGGTAATCTTGGCTATGTGGGCTTCACCAACTTTGACTGGGGCTCCGATCTCAACGAGAAAGGCGGGTCGTCGCGCACCAGCAACTCCATCGCCTCCAGCCACATTCTGTCACTGGGTTACGATCACTGGCACTTCTCTGCCGTGGCGCGTTACTTCCACAATGGCGGTCAGTGGGCGGATGGGCAGGAGCTGAACTTCGGCAACGGTCCGTTTGAAGTGAAATCGACCGGCTGGGGTTACTACCTGGTGGCGGGTTACAACTTCTGATGAGCACGCGGCTGGCTGCAAAGCTGGCCGTTGTGACTGTGAGCTGAAAACGGCGCCGCTGTTGCCGGCGCCGATCGGCTAAACCACACCATTATTCCTGCGGTTTCACCACGTTGATGCGCCATGGAATGCCGAACTTATCGATAAACATCGCAAAGCCATTCGACCAGAACGTCTCCTGCCACGGGGTCGTCACGTTACCGCCCACTGACAGTTTCTCAAACCAGGCTTTACCCTGTTCCGCGTCAGTAGTGGCGAGGCTGACCGCGTAACCGGCATGATCGGACGCAGGCGGCTTCTGCGTGTTTCCGTCGCTCAGCATCAACTCTCCCTGACCGATGCGCAGATGTGCGTGCATGATTTTTTCCGGCGGCTGTGGCGGCGCAGATTGATCGCCTACCTGCTCGCCCTGCTCTGGCATGTCGCCAAAGGTCATTTTCTCCAGCAGTTTCCCGCCTGTGGCCTGCAGGTAAAACTCAATTGCCTCTTCACAGCGACCATAGAGAAACAGATATGGACAGACTTGCATCGTCACCTCCGATTGTGGGTTGAACTCACGTTTACGCGAATACACCAAGTGTAGACGATGAAAGAACGCTGCCGGTCAGCGCTGGCAATAACGGCGAAATAACTGCGCCATATAACTGCTCATCGGGGTCAGCGCGGTATCCTTACGCTGAATCAGATAGAAGACCGCTTTGGGCAGCGGCTCATCCAGCGTCAGTGCCACCAGTGACCGGCCGAGAATCGGATCGTCGATCACATCCACCGATAAAATACTGATGAAATCGCTTTGCGCCACCAGGCTGGTACAGGCCATAAAGGTCTCGCAGGTCACCACGATTTTCGGTGCCATGCCGCGTTCGTCGAACAGATCGTGCAGCAGGCGGTAGTAACTGCCTTTGGGCGTCGGCATGGTCCAGTCAGCCTGCTGCAACGCCGCCAGCGACCGGGCTTTTTCCAGCGGATGACCCTTACGCACCACCACTTTGTACTCACGCTCCATCATTCGCTCATACATCAGCTCCTGATCGAGGTGGCTTTGATCGTAAGTATTGATGGTGAAATCGAGCGCGCCCTGCCGCAGTTCATGCACCATCGACACCAGTTGCCCTTCAACGATGCGCACCTTCACCAGCGGGTATTCGCGATGAAACTGGTTAATCACCTGCGGCATGATGGTGCGTGCCACGCTGCCGCCAACGCCAATGTTCACCTGACCGCCACCCAGCCCCAGCCGCTGCTGAATATCCTCCTGCGCCACCCGCAGCTCGGCCAGTACCAGACTGGCATGACGAAAAAAGTTATCACCGATATCGGTTAAGACCACGCCCTGCTGACGGCGGATAAACAGCCGCGCGCCAAGTTCACGCTCCAGCTCCTGGATCGCTTTGGTTAATGCTGGCTGAGAAAGCCCGGAAAGACGGCTCGCCGCGCGGATACTGCCCTGACGCGCCACATCGACAAAGGCGCGCAGCTGGTGAAGCTTGAGGTTGGCAGACATAGATTTTGTGATAACCGTTGTTTATCAGTCACAAGATATTCGCATCTTATGCCGGGTATTACCATTGTGTAGATTCGAGGCAGTGCGTAAAAAACCAACAGTAAGGATCGTGCCGATGAATACTCTTTCCGACCATATCAGTGCCCGGCTGGCGCAGTTAAAAAGCTGGCGACGGGAGTTCCACCATTATGCCGAATCTGGCTGGGTCGAGTTCCGCACCGCCACCCGGGTGGCCGACGAACTGCACAAGCTGGGTTATCAACTGCAACTGGGCCGTGAGGTGATCGATGCCGACGCGCGCATGGGCTTACCCAGCGAAGACGTGCTGAAGCAGCAGGAAACCCGGGCGCTGCAACAGGGGGCTTTACCGCAGTGGATTAGCCACTTCTCCGGCGGATTTTGCGGCATCGTGGCGACGCTGGATACCGGCCGTCCCGGTCCGGTTATCGGCTTTCGGGTAGATATGGACGCACTCGATCTCAACGAGAGCCAGGCCGCAGATCACCTGCCACAGCGTGAAGGCTTCGCCTCCTGCAATCCCGGCATGATGCACGCCTGCGGTCATGACGGTCACACCACCATCGGCCTCGGCCTGGCGTCGGTATTAATGGCGATGAAAGATCAGCTGAGCGGCACGATTAAATTAATTTTCCAGCCGGCCGAAGAGGGTGTGCGCGGCGCCAAAGCGATGGTGGCGGCAGGCGTGGTGGATGATGTGGATCTGTTTACTGCCATTCACCTCGGCACCGGCGTGCCGGCGGGTGAACTGGTGTGCGGCAGCGACAGCTTCCTCGCCACCACCAAGCTCGACGTCAATTTTACCGGCGTCGGCGCGCATGCCGGTGGCCGCCCGGAAGAGGGTCGCAATGCCCTGCTGGCGGCGGCCCAGGCCACGCTGGCGCTGCACGGTCTTACCCAGCACAGCGGCGGGGTGGCCAGGGTTAACGTTGGCGTATTGCAGGCCGGTACCGGTCGTAACGTGGTACCTGACTGTGCGCTGCTGAAAGTCGAAACCCGCGGCATTACCAATCAGGTTAACGATGACATTTACCAGCAGGCGCTGCGGGTCATTGCCGGCGCGGCGGCGATGTATGGCGTTGAACATCAGGTGCAGCTGATGGGGGCTGCCCGCAGCTCCACGCCGACCCAGCCGTGGGTGGACTTCATCCACCAGCAGGCAGATGCGCTCGGGATTTTCGATTCGGTAGTCGATCGCAAAGCCCAGGCGGCCGGTTCGGAAGATGCCACCTACATGATGGAGCGGGTCAAGCAGCACGGCGGTCAGGCCTCGTACGCCATTTTCGGCTGCGATCTGGCGGCGGGACACCACAACGCGAAGTTCGACTTTGATGAGCAGGTGATGCCCGTGGCGATCACCCTGCTGGCAACCCTGGCGCTGAATCAGGCGCAGTTTGGCGGTGGCCGATGATGGAAGCCTTCATTGCTGATTATATCGACCGCCATCAGGCACGCTTCAGCGCCCTCAGCGATGCCATCTGGGACACACCGGAAACCCGCTTTGCCGAAACCCGCTCGTCCGCCCTGCTGGCCGATGCGCTGGCAGATGAGGGATTCACCGTGGCGCGCGGCGTCGGCGGCCTTGATACCGCCTTTATCGCCAGCTTCGGCAGCGGTAAACCGGTGATCGCCATCCTCGGGGAGTTTGATGCGCTGGCGGGTCTGAGCCAGCAGGCCGGATGCGCCCGACCGCAACCGCTGGAGGCCAACGGCAACGGCCACGGCTGCGGCCATAACCTGCTCGGCACCGCTGGCGTGGCGGCGGCCAGCGCGGTAAAAGCCTGGATGCAGCAGCATGCCACTGGCGGAACGGTACGGTTTTACGGCTGTCCCGGCGAAGAAGGCGGCTCCGGCAAAACCTTTATGGTGCGTGAAGGGCTGTTTGATGATGTCGATGCTGCGGTGACCTGGCATCCCGAAGGCTTCAGCGGGATGTTTAACCTGCGCACCCTCGCCAATATCCAGGCGGCGTTCAGCTTCAAAGGGGTGGCGGCGCACGCTGCTAACTCACCACACCTCGGTCGCAGCGCGCTGGATGCGGTCACCCTGATGAACACCGGCGCCAACTTTCTGCGTGAGCACATCGTGCAGGAAGCGCGGCTGCACTATGCGGTCACCAACAGCGGCGGCGTCTCGCCGAACGTGGTGCAGGCCGACGCGGAAGTGCTCTACCTGATCCGCGCGCCGGAACTGCAGCAGGCGCAGGATATCTATCAGCGGGTAATCAACGTCGCCCGCGGGGCCGCGCTGATGACCGACACCACTCTGACGGTGCGTTTTGATAAAGCCTGCTCCGACTATGTGCCTAATCGCGCGCTGGAAGCGGTGATGGAGCGTTATTTGCATCAGTTTGGTCTGCCCGCTTACAGCGACGAGGAGCGGGCGTTCGCAGCAGAGATACGCGCCACCCTGACCGCTGACGATCTGCGCAATGCGCGGCTCAACGCAGCCCGTACCGGCGGAGAAGCAGGCCAGGCCTGGGTTGAGCAACTGGGTGACAAGCTGTTTATGGATCAGGTAGCGCCCTATGCAGTGACCCGTGAACTGCTGTATGGCTCGACTGATGTCGGGGATGTCAGTTGGGTGACACCGACCGCACAGTGCTTTGCGCCCTGCTTCACCTTCGGTACGCCGCTGCATACCTGGCAGCTGGTGGCGCAGGGTCGCACCAGCATTGGGCACAAGGGGATGCTGCTGGCGGGCAAAGTGATGGCCGCCACCGTCGTCACGCTGTTGCAGGATCCGGCGGCGCTGGCCCGCTGTCAGGCCGAGTTCAACCGGGTCCGCGCCACACAACCTTATCACTGCCCGATCCCTGCCGGGATCACACCAACAAAACTGGCCGAATGAGCCAACGGCCGCGTCACCGGCGCGGACCGCTATAAAAAATATTATTGCAAACACCTTCTCTGATTCCGCCGTGCCGCAGGTGAATGTATTGCCGGACGCCTTACTCAACGTCCGCTATCGCGCGCGCTGCCGTGGATGACGGGACACAAGACGAGACCAGAAACTATGGAAGCAACATCAGAGAACCGCAGCCCTGGACGACTTTTTAGCTGGGTTGAGCGGGTGGGAAATAAAGTCCCCAATCCGTTTTTACTGTTTGTCTATTTGATTGTGGTGCTGATGGTGGCCACCGCCATTATCAGTGCGCTGGATCTGGCGGTAAAAAATCCCAGCAACGGCGAAATGGTGCGGGTAAATAACCTGCTGAGCGTCGCCGGTATTCAGTGGATCCTGCCGAATATCATCAAGAACTTCAGCAGCTTTACTCCGCTGGGATCGATTCTGGCGCTGGTGATTGGGGCCGGTCTGGCGGAAAAAGTCGGCCTGTTGCAGTCGCTGATGGTGAAGATGGCGTCGCGCGTCAGCCGTCGCTACGCCAGTTACATGGTGCTGTTTATTGCCTTCTTCAGCCATATCTCGTCGGATGCGGCGCTGGTGGTGATGCCGCCGCTCGGTGCGCTGATCTTCCTGGCAGTCGGCCGTCATCCGGTAGCGGGACTGCTGGCGGCGATTGCTGGGGTGGCGTCGGGTTTTACTGCCAATCTGCTGATCGTCACCACCGACGTGCTGCTCTCCGGCATCAGTACCGAAGCGGCCAAAGCGGTCAGCGATACGGTGCACGTCAGCGTCATCGATAACTGGTTTTTTATGGCGACCTCGGTGATTGTCCTGACCTTTGTCGGGGCGCTGCTGACCGATAAATTTGTCGAGCCGCGCCTGCCGCAGTGGCAGGGCAACGGTGAAAGGCTGGCCCCGCTCACGCCGCTGGAGAACCGTGGCCTGCGGGCCGCCGGGATTGCTGCGCTGCTGTTTATCGCCCTGATGGCACTGCTGGTGGTGCCGGAGAATGCCCCGCTGCGTAATCCCACCAGCGGGGCCATCATTCCCTCGCCGTTTATTCAGGGTATCGTACCGATCATCATCCTGTTCTTCTTTGTGGTGGCGATTGCCTATGGCGTGGTCACCCGCCAGATCCGCCGCCCGGACGATATTCCGCAGCTGCTGGTTGATCCGATGAAAGGGATGGCGGGCTTTATCGTGATGGTGTTTCCGCTGTCGCAGTTCGTGGCGTTCTTTAACTGGAGCAACATGGGCAAGTTTATGGCGATTGGCCTGACAGATGTGCTGGAAAGCGCGGGTATCAGCGGCGCGCCGGCGTTTCTCGGACTGATGTTCCTGTCGGCGTTTCTCTGTATGTTTATCGCCAGCGGCTCGGCGATCTGGTCAATTCTGGCCCCGGTGTTTGTGCCGATGTTTATGCTGCTCGGCTTTCATCCCGCCTTTGCGCAGATGATTTTCCGTATTGCTGATTCAGCGGTGCTGCCGCTGGCGCCGATGTCGCCGTTCCTGCCGCTGTTTCTCGCCTTTTTGCAGCGATACCAGAAAGATGCGCAGCTCGGCACCTATTACGTGTTGATCTTTCCCTACCCGCTGGTGTTTTTTATCAGCTGGATAGCGCTGCTGGTGGTGTGGTACTGGCTGGGACTGCCGATCGGTCCGGGCGTCTGGCCGCATCTGCCGTAAGGCACAACGCCACGGACGGCGAAAAGTGCAACGTACGTTGCTAAAAACTCACCATCATCCCTCTCGGCAACCGCAGGCGAATTGATTATTCTGCTATTTCTTCGCGTGCTAAGGGTTAACTATTTTAATAAGCATCAGCCCTGCGACACCTGCAAACACTGCCCGAGGTTTAGCCTGACATGACAACCACCTGTACCACCGGGATCACGCCGATTGCCACCGCAGCGGCTGCCCGTTCCAGCTTAGCCGGCCGCATTGATGCGCTGCCCTCCTCCGCCGGATTATGGCGGTTTATCACCCTGCTGGCGCTGGGCGGCTTTTTCGAACTCTACGATCTGTTTGAAACCGGCTATATCAGCTCCGGCCTGCTGGCGGCCGGACTGTTTCACACCGGCGGCGCTGGCGTGTTCGGGTTTTCCGATCAGGCGGCGTTTGCTTCCGCCACCTTTCTTGGTCTGTTTATTGGTGCCAGCCTGCTGGCCCCTTATGCCGACCGGTTTGGCCGTCGTCTGACCTTTATGTGCGCGCTGCTGTGGTACGGCCTGTTTTCACTGCTGATGGCGTTTCAGCAGAGCGCGGAGATGATTATCCTGTTTCGCCTGCTGGTCGGTATTGGCCTCGGGGTCGAACTGGTGACTATCGATACCTATCTGTCGGAGTGGGTTCCCAGCCACCTCCGCAGCCGGGCGTTTGCCTTCTCCTTTTTTGTGCAGTTTCTGTCGGTGCCCAGCGTGGCCCTGATGTCGTGGTGGCTGGTGCCACAAACGCTGCTGAACCTTGAAGGCTGGCGCTGGGTGGTAATCGCCGGTGCCGTCTGTTCGCTGGTGATCTGGTTTATCCGTAAGAACCTGCCCGAATCGGCGCGCTGGCTGGCGCAGCAGGGCCGTCATCAGCAGGCACATCAGGTATTATCCACCATGGAACAACGCTGCGGCCTGACGCCTGGCGCGCCCTTTCCGCCCGATGACGCCGCTGCACAGTTGCCAAAACGGGGCAGTTTCCGGGAGATCTGGTCACCGGCCTGGCGCCAGCGCACCCTGATGCTGGTGGTAATGAACTTCTTCCAGGCGATCGGCTTTTTTGGTTTCGGTAACTGGCTGCCTGCGCTGCTGTCGGGCAGCGGCACCACGGTGACCCACAGTTTGCTGTATGCCTTTTTTATCACCCTGGCCTACCCGCTTGGTTCGCTGATCTGTAGCCGCTACGCGGATAAGCTGGAGAATAAATGGCAGATCGTTCTGTCGTCGCTGATGACCGTGGTGTTCGGTACGCTGTTCGCCTTCCAGACCAATCCGCTGTTGTTGATCGCCTGTGGTTTCCTGATCACCTGGTCTAACGCCTGGCTGACCTTCAGCTATCACGCCTATCAGACCGAGATTTTCCCGACCCATATTCGCGCCCGCGCCGTGGGCTTCTGCTATTCGTTCAGCCGTCTCTCTACGGTATTCAGCAGTATTCTGATCGGGGTAATTTTGCAGTACGCCGGTACGCCAGGCGTGATCGCCTTTATCGTCCTGAGCATGGTGATCGTGATGCTGTCGGTGGGCTTTTACGGGCCGAAAACCCGCGGCATCGATCTGGAGAATATTTAGCAGAAAAGAAGCGGCCGGCACCGCCAGGGGACCGGCCCGCTTTATGACAGATTACTGACCTTCCAGCACCCGGATATCGGCGCTGCCCAGCCGATCTTTCTCATCTTTACGCAGCGCAGCGACCTGCTTCGCGCTGACCGGTTCAGACGCCTTGTTGCCCCAGCTGTTACGCACGAAGTTGACCACATCGGCAACCTGCTGATCGTTCAGACGCCAGCCAAACGCCGGCATGGTGATGGTCGACGGCGCGCCCTGTACGCCAGGCAACTGTCCGCCCACCAGCACGATATGGATCAGCGAGGTCGGATCATCGGCCTGCACCACCGGGTTGCCACGCAGCGCCGGGAAGAAGCGCTGATAGCCACTGCCGTCGGTTTTATGACAGGCGGCACAGCTGTCGACATAGGTGGCTGCGCCGGTCGCACTGTCGTCACCTTTCCACAACGCTTTGGCGGTGGCGTCATCGACGCTGAACACCGTCTGATGCGGATCTTTCGCGCCGAGCGACTTCAGATAACGCGCAATGGCGGTGATATCGGCGTCGCTCAGATGCTGCAGACTGTGCTCAACCACCTCGGTCATGCCACCAAATGCGGCGGTCTGATCGTTGCGGCCATAGCGCAGGAACTGCCGCAGATCGTCTTCACTCCAGCGGCCCAGCCCATCGCGGTTATCGCCGCGCAGGTTGCTGGCGGTCCAGCCATCAATCGGCGCGCTGCTGCCGGCCAGATAGTCACTGCCTTCCTGGTTGGTCAGCGCCTTCTCCTGCATGGTGACGCTGCGCGGCGTGTGGCAGGCGCCACAGTGGCCCAGACCTTCCACCAGGTAGCGGCCGCGCGCCAGCACCGGATCTTCCTGTGCGGCAGGCTGGAACGCCTTCACCTCAGGAGCAAACACCGTACGCCAGATCGCCAGCGGCCAGCGCATCGACAGCGGCCACGGAATGTCGCTCTCTTTATTCGGTTGCTTCACCGCCGCCACGCCGTGCATGAAGTAAGCATAAAGCGCCTTCATGTCCTCATCGCTGACCACCGCGTAAGAGGGAAACGGCATCGCCGGATAGAGCGTATCGCCATTTTTCGCCACGCCATGACGAACCGCCTTCTGGAAGTCGTCGTAGCTGTAGTCGCCAATGCCGGTTGCCGGATCGGGCGTGATGTTGGTGGAATAGATGGTGCCAATCGGCGTAGCCATCGGCAGGCCGCCAGCAAACGCCGCGCCGTCTTTCGCGGTGTGACAGGCAACACAGTCACCGGCCCGCGCCAGATACTCGCCCCGTTTCACCAGCTCGTCACGGTTGTCGTCCGCCAGCGCGGCGAAGGTCAGGGTGCCCAAAATCAGGGCCAGAATGCCATTTTTCATCGCCATGTTCCTTATGCCTGCACCAGTGGACCTGGGTTCTTCAGGTACTGCTCACGAATCGCTTTAGCTGACCAGTACGTCAGCGCCGCCACCATGCCGGTCGGGTTGTAGCCCAGTCCCTGCGGGAAGGCGGAAGCGCCTGGCACAAACACATTCGGCACATCCCAGCTCTGCAGATAGCGGTTTACCGCGCTGGTTTTCGGATCGTCGCCCATGATCGCCCCACCACTGATGTGGGTGGTCTGATAAACAGTCGAATCGAAATGGCTGCCCGGCTTTTTCGCGCCACCAATGATCATTTTCGGGTTCATGGCTTCGGCGATTTTATGCATCTTGCCGACCATGAACTGCGCCATTTTGATGTCGTTCTCCTGCCAGTCAAAGGTCATACGCAGCAGAGGCTGGCCGTAGGCATCTTTGTAGTTCGGATCGAGATCAAGGTAGTTAGCGCGATAGGACTGGTGCGCGCCGTGGGCATCCATCGACAGGTGATGGGTATAGGTGTCGGCCACTGCGGCTTTCCACTGGCTGCCCCAGTTCGGCGTACCCGCCGGCACCGGCAGGCCAGAGATCGGTTTGGTGCCCGCCTGGTTAACCCAGAATGGCGATCCCCCGACAAAGCCGTGCGGACCGTGATCGAAGTTATCGGCATTGAAATCATCAATCCCGACGCCCGCGCCACCCGCACCGATAAATGGGTTGGTGGTGGTGTTTTTGTCGAACAGCGCCTTCAGCGTCGAGAGGTTCTGATAGGCGAAGTTACGGCCGACGGTGCCTTCGTTGGTGATCGGGTTGTAAGGTTTGCCAATGCCCGACAGCAGCATCAGGTGCACGTTGTGGAACTGGAAGGCGGAGAGGATCACCAGATCTGCAGGCTGAATCTGCTCGCGGCCCTGACCATCAACATAGGTCACGCCGGTGGCGCGCTTTTTGTCGTCGCTGAGGTTAACCCGCAGCACGTAGGCGTTGTTGCGCAGCTCAAACTTCGGTTCCTGACGCAGCGCAGGCAGAATATTGACGTTTGGCGACGCCTTGGAGTACATGTAGCAGGCATAACCACTGCAGAAACCGCAGAAGTTGCACGGGCCCATCTGTGCGCCGTAGGGATTAGTGTACGGGCCGGAGGTGTTAGCGGACGGCAGATCGTAAGGGTGATAGCCCACCGACTCTGCTGCCTGGGCGAACAGCTGCGCTGAATAAGTGCGCTTCTGCGCGGGCAGCGGGAAGTTATCTGAACGATCGGGCGCAAACGGGTTACCGCCCTTGTCTTTCCCCACCACCTTACCTTTGATGCTCCAGGCGCTGCCTGAGGTACCAAACACCTTTTCCGCCTTGTCGAAGAACGGCTCCAGTTCGTCATAGCTGACGCCAAAGTCCTGAATCGTCATGCCCTGCGGAATGAAGTTCTTGCCGTAACGCTCTTCGTAATGGCTGCGCATCCGCAGTTCAATCGGATCGACGCGGAAATGGACGCCAGACCAGTGCAAACCCGCGCCGCCGGTGCCGGTGCCCGGCAGAAACGCGGCCAGCTGGCGATAAGGTACCGCGGTCTGCGAAGCATCATGACGAATGGTGACGGTGCTTTTAGAGAGATCCTGGAACAGTTTTTTGCGGACGTTGTAGGTCAGCTCATCAATTGACTGCGGGTAAGAGCCGTCAGGATAGGTATCGCGATGCGGTCCGCGTTCCAGCGCCAGCACGTTGAGACCCGCTTCGGTCAACTCTTTCGCCATGATCGCGCCTGCCCAGCCGAAACCGACGATCACCGCATCCACTTTTTTCATTTCGTTTGCCATGCTTACGCTCTCTCCCCGCGAATCGACACTGACGGGAACGGATAACGTTCGCCGCGCTCTACCCAGTCCATAAAGTCGGCGCGTGCGCCAGGGAAGTTGATCAGCTTCCAGCCCACCATTCCCTGATTACCGCCGTGGATAGGATCGCTGAAGAAGCCTTCGCGGGTGTTTTGCAGCAGAAACGCAAAGAAGGTTTTGGCCGGCAACTGGCTGAATTCAGCGTTGCCACTCTCCATCGCCTGCAGTAAAGCATCCTGCTGCTCGCCGCTCAGCTGCGCAAACACCTTGCCATGTTGCTGTTTGCTGTAGCCATCGGCATCGGCAATGCCCAGGCGGTAAATCTGCTGCGGCACCAGCGGCAGCTGATAGCCCAGCTCTTTTGGCAGGTCGGGATTAAACGGTCCCTGCATATACCAGTTAGAGCCGGTGGCATATGGGGTATTCATCTGGCGATCAATGAACTCCGGCACGCCGGCTTCCAGCGCGCCAGGGCCGCGCTCATCGCGCGGGATCAGGCGTGCAACCGCGGCGGAGATAAACGCGAACTCTTCGGCGGTGAACCAGGCGGGCTGGTAGTCACGCGCCTGCTGGGGCGCGGCCGGGGTCTCAGCCGCCTGTGCCGCCAGCGGCAGCGACAGTGCGCCCATCGCCGTACTGCCTACCGCCATTGCTGGCGCCAGGGTGATAGTCTTCAGCAAAAAATCCCTGCGTGAATGACCCTTTTTTTGTTCTGACATGACATTGCCTCATTCCCGCCAGTCGGCGGTATGAAAGGGTAAATGGTTGCGTTGTTATGATTTTTATTAGCGGATTAAGGGTTACAGCTTCATTGTTACCGGTAACAATGCGCGCTAGTGTAACACCACTGTCGATAAAGATTTAGTTCCTGGAAACAAAACCGCACAATTTCATTAACATCCACCCCGGCTGTCATCAGCAGAAACAACAGACTACAGACATCAGGCAGGCAAAACGTTATAACAGGCAACACACAACAGCGGAGTGCCTATGTTTAAGTCTTTTTTCCCGCGGCCAGCGCTGTTTTTCAGCTCAGCGGCCCTCTGGAGCTTATTAGCGATTTTTGCCTGGTTTGGCTTTGCCGCGCATCTGCCCGGCATGTGGCCCACCCTCGACGCAGCGATGAAACAGCCATTACCCACCAGTGCCGCGCGGTTTATTGCCGCCAGCCAGCTGTGGTTTTATCTCTACTACTGGATAATGGTGGCCGTTTTTGCCCTCGCCTGGCGGCTGATTGACAATCATCCGTGGCAGCGCTGGTCAGTCTGGGGATCGGCGCTGATTATTTTTGTCACCTGGTTTGGTGTGCAGGTCGGCGTGGCGGTCAACGCCTGGTATGGTCCGTTTTATGACTTAATTCAGAAGGCGCTGACGAAAGCAGGATCGGTGCAGATCGTTGAGTTTTATCACGAAGTGCGTGCTTTTCTCGGCATCGCGTTGATCGCGGTAGTGATTGGCGTGCTCAATTCGTTCTTTATCAGCCACTGGGTTTTCCGCTGGCGTACCGCCATGAACAACTACTATATGCATAACTGGCAGCGACTGCGTCATGTCGAAGGCGCCGCGCAGCGTGTGCAGGAAGACACCATGCGGTTTGCCTCTACGCTGGAAGACTGGGGCGTCAGTTTTATTCAGGCGATCATGACCTTAGTGGCCTTTTTGCCGGTGCTGGTGGCGCTGTCGCACCATGTCAAAGATGTGCCGTTCCTTGGCAATATTCCGTATGCGCTGGTGATTGCCGCCGTGCTGTGGTCGGTATTCGGCACCGGTTTACTGGCGATAGTCGGCATTAAATTACCCGGCCTGGAGTTTCGTAATCAGCGGGTGGAAGCGGCTTACCGTAAAGAGCTGGTGTATGGCGAGGATAATGCTGACCGCGCCCGGCCACAGACGGTGCAGGAGCTGTTCGGTCGGGTACGGTTCAACTACTTCCGTCTCTACTTTCACTATCTCTACTTCAACATCACCCGCATTCTCTATCTGCAGGTGGATAATGTGTTTGGCCTGTTTCTGCTGTTTCCGTCGATTGTGGCCGGCACCATCACGCTGGGCCTGCTGAACCAGATTACAAACGTATTTGACCAGGTGCGTGGTTCATTCCAGTACCTGATCGCTTCATGGTCAACGCTGGTTGAACTGATGTCGATCTACAAACGTCTGCGCAGCTTTGAGCAGATTCTGGATGATATCCCGCACGATGAGATGATGCGCGAAGCGTCAGAAGAGGTATAACGGGCTGGAAAGAGAGAAGCCGCAATAATGTGGCTTCTTTTTTTTAATCACAGATCAAACGCTATTCTTTTGCCTGTCGGCAATTTGACATCGATACTTATCTCGCCTCCCAGAGCGGTAACATAACGCTTCAGCGTAGAAAGGCGGGGATCGTTATCAGCCTGTTCCATTCTGGCGATAGTTGGCTGTTTCACACCCAATGCGTGTGCCATCTCTGTCTGTGAAAGGTTGAGTTCTTCCCGCAACATGTTTAGCGCGACAACCTGCCGCATTGCATCAACTTTTTCGGCAATGCGCTCGCGACTTTCCGAGCTTTGTTTTGCTATCAGCTCTTTTAAATTAGCCATTATCCGCTCCATTCAGGTACTTACAGAATTCAGCATCTGCCAGTTTGATCATGTCTTTATAGAATTTATTTTCCTTAACCCCGGTTTTATCGCCTGCACACAACACAATGCGGCGGCGAGAAGGGTCAAAAGCAAAGAAGGCTCGTATCGGTTTGCCTTGATGCTGCACTCTTAGTGCTTTCATATTCGGAAAATCAGAGTCGTCTACGGTATCAGCAAACGGCCTCCCTAACTGCGGCCCATACTCAGACAGGATAACCCTCGCTGCAAGCATATCCTCTTCAGTTCCTCGGTCTGAGTCTTAAACCACTCATCAAATCTATTAGTTGTATTCACATCCCACATCGCAACATCCTTATAGCGAATAAGCTATAAAGACAAGTGTCTCGCGAGCGAGCAGGGCAAAAGGATCTCCCAGACCGCAAACCGGCTTTGAAAATAATAAAGCCACTCTGATGAGTGGCTTTATTATTTACAGAGGCTGGAGGTGAAAGGACGCCCCCGCGCCGGTAAGTGGCAATCACCTTTTACAAGGCAATACGCATGACGCTGTCGGGATCTTTTGGCGGCGCTTTACGCGAACCCGGTTGCTTGACGCTGACATAGAGCGTATTACCGTCGGCGGACAAAGCGAGGCTGTTCGGCAGACCTGGGGTTTTCACGCTCCGTTTCACGCGGTAGTTGCTGGCGTCAATGATGCTGACTTCGCCCGCTTTACGGTGAGTAACATACAGCTCATTGCGATCCTGATTGAACAGCACCGCCAGTGATTCCGGCACGTCAATTCGCTGGATCACCTGCTGAGTGCGCAAATCGACCACCAGCACCTGAGCCTGCTTCGAATCGCTGAGGAAGGCACGCTGACCGCGCGTATCCAGCGCAATGTTGAGGAAAAAGTGCTCTTTATCGCCGTCGATCTTCTGCTTCTTCTCAATCGCATTAGTGCGGGCGTTGAGGGTAACCAGCTCACCGTCGCCATTGGTGACGTAAACTTTCTGCGCCGCTGAATCTACCGCCAGCCCGGTCGCCATTTTGCCGGTATTCGGCACGGTACTGATCAGTTGCAGCGTGCTGCCATCCACCACCCAGACCACGCTCTGCGGTCCCAGACCGGTAACATAAACGCGATTGGTTTTCACATCGACGGCCACCTGACGCGGCTGCAGCGGACGTACCGTTTCACTGCGCTTGCGGCCATCGAGTAGCAGGCTGTTGAGCACTTTGCCGCTGCTGGCGTCAATGGCGGTCAGTGAACCCTCAACGGTATTGCCGACGTAAAGCACGTTAGTCTGCGGGTTGATCGCTGCGCCAAACGCTTTCAGGTCACTGTTAATCGACTGCTGCACCGCCAGCGTGGTGGGATCGAGACGGAAAACCGTGCCACCGTTTCCGTTGCTGTTCTGTGACGTGGCGACAAAAACCGCGTTATCTTTCGGGCTGAAGGCCAGTTCGTACACGCCTTTGCCGATCGGCTGGTTGAGTTCATCTGCCTGCACCGCCAGTAAGCCTGACGCAGAAAACAGTGCTGTCGCCAGCATCAGAGGACGCAGCGCCCAGCGCGTATTGATTATCGCTTTCATAACTTCTCCATAGTAAATCCACCGCAGACACGGTGAAAAGAAAGCCCGACATTGCAACCAGAAAGCATCTGACCCGCGATCAGATGAGAATGTTTTTGAGAATAATAATTATTTCGGTGGGAAAGTGACAGGATTATTATTGGTCAGCAACCAACGCCGCCAGGACGCCCGGGGGCGTCCTGTCAGCACAAGCGGAGAATGCGCAGCTTATTTCAGCAGCTCAGCGGTCATGTGAACGCCGTTGTTGGTGTAGGCTTCGGTGATTTTATATGAAGCACCGTGTTCCTGCGCCTGAGCAGCGATTTTCGCTTCAGCGCCGTCCAGCGTAGAGTCGACGGCGGTCACAGACTGGGCAAAGCTGGCGAATGGCAGAACAGAAAGCGCGATAACTGCTGCAAAAGTTTTGATAGATTTCATGGTCAATTCCTCGATTAAGTTTTATCAGGTAAGGCGTGTTGCCTTGTTGATAGATATACTAGGCCGAATCTTGATCAGTAAAAAGCGGAGACTTTTGCTTATCTCTTTCAATAAAACTGATGATGAAAAGCACATTTCGCACAGTTATTGCTCAAAAGGTTAATAATCCACAGTCAATAAAAAAGGCAGCACAAATGGCTGCCTTTGATCGATTAACCGTGATGCCGCACCCGGCTGAAGATAGTCAGCGCCGCCAGCAGCATCAGTACCCCGCTGGCGAGGAATACGCCACCCGCACCGCGCAGGTCAAACATCCAGCCCCCCGCTGCGGCACCGACGGTGATCGCCAGCTGGATAGTCGCCACCAGTAAACCCCCGCCTGATTCGGCATCATCCGGTACCGCGCGCGAAATCCAGGTTGACCAGCCGGTTGGCATCGAACCAAACGCCATGCCCCATACCGCCACGCCCACGCCAACCAGCCAGCTGACGTCGCCGAAGCTCACCAGCAGCAGCGCGGTGAGGCTCATCAGCAGCGCCATGCCACTGAGGGTCAGCGATACGCTGCGGGTCACCAGGTAGCCAGCCAGCGAAGTCCCGAAAAAGTTCGCTACACCAAACGCCAGCAGCGCCAGCGATAGCTGATTGAGATTCAGCTGAGCAACGCCTTCAAGGAACGGGCGCAGATAGGTAAAGAAGGCGAAGTGGCCGGTAAACATCATGATGACGGCCAGCATGCCCCAGCGCATCACGCCGATCCGCAGCAGATCCAGCACCCCGCCGCTACGCGCCTTATTCTCTGCCGGCATCGCGGGCAGGGTGAAAAATTGCCACAACAGCGCCACGGCCCCCAGACCGGCGGTCAGCATAAAGATGTTGCGCCAGCCGACCAGCCCACCGAGATAACTGCCGAGCGGCGTGGCGATAATGGTCGCCAGCGAGATACCGCTAAAGACGATGGAGAGCGCGCGCGGCACCTGATCGGCCGGCACCAGCCGCATGGTAATCGCGGTCGACAGCGTCCAGAAGCCACCAATCGCCATGCCCAGCAGCACGCGCGCCAGCAGGATGGTCGTCAGGTTCCCGGCCAGCGCCACCATCAGCGCTGAAGCAATCAGCAGCAGCGAAAACACCAGCATCACGATGCGGCGGTCAATCCGTCGGGTGATGCTGGCGGTGATCAGGCTGGTAAACAGCGCGACCAGTGCTGTAATGGTTACGGTCTGACCCGCCTGACCTTCGGAGACGCCAAGACTCTGAGCCATCGGCGTCAGTAAACTGACCGGTAAAAATTCGGCGGTGATCAGGCTGAATACGCCAAACGCCATTGCAAATACCGCGCCCCACGCGGGACGGGCGGGCGAGGAAACCTCATCAGCCACTTCGGTTGTCAGACTCATGCTGCTTCTCCGGATGCAAAAAAAAGTAAGTGTGATAATAGTGGGCAGCCGCAAGACGATCTATGATGCTTACACCTTCATTTTTGATAATTCGTCTGGAATCGTATGAGCCATTATGAAGACCTGACCAGTGAACTGCTGATGGGAATGCGGCTGTATGGGGTTAACTATCAGCGCATCGCCGTCAGCGCCCCGTTCGGATTGCGCTTTGATAACGCGCCAGGACGGGCACAGTTTCACTTTGTCGGACGCGGCACGTTGCAGGTGCGCAGCGCCTCAGGCGAGGTGTTTCAGCTTAACAGTGGCGATGCGCTGTTAGTGCCGCATGGCAAACCGCACAGCCTGATCTCCAGCGAAGAGGTGGAGTGTCAGTGTGTCGCCAATATGGCGAGCAAACCGATCTGCGACAGCGTCTGCGCCATCACCGCCCCGGCCGATGCCTGTGACGACGAACACAGCGTGCTGTTGTTCAGCGCCTGTATGGCGTTTGAACTCGGCGGCATGCAGCCGCTGATTAATACCATGCCGGATGTGATGCTGGTGAGTACCCTGCTGTCGCAGTACCCGGAGATCCGGCCGATTCTGGAGGCGATGGAACGCGAGTCGCGTACCCGGCAGGCGGGCTTCGCTGGCATCCTTTCGCGTCTGGCGGATGTGGTAGCGGCGCTGATTGTGCGTGGCTGGGTGGAGAATGGCTGCGGTAAAAGCAGCGGACTGGTACAGGCGATGCGCGATCCGCGGCTCAGTCAGGCAATTGCCGCCATGCACCGCGAACCGGGCGAGAACTGGACGGTGGCGCGGCTGGCCCGCGTGGCGGGCTGCTCACGTTCGGTATTTGCCGAGCGCTTTCTTAACGCCACCGGCATGACGCCGCTGCGTTATCTGACCGAGCTGCGGATGCGGCTGGCGGTGCAGCGCATTGTGAATAACGGTGAGGCGGTGGAAGCCGTCGCCTTTCATCTCGGCTACGGCTCAATTGCGGCTTTTAGTCGCGCCTTTAAGCGCATTGTCGGTCAGTCACCTGGCGCGCTGCGTGCCGGACGCGACGGCAGCCAGGCGCTGGCCTCTTAGCGAAATACGCTGATCGCTTCCACCAGGCGGTTGGCCTGATGCGTCATGCGGCCGGATGCTTCGGCGCTTTCGGCTACCCGGGCAGCGTTCTGGTGGGTGATGTCATCCAGATCTTCTACCGCGCTACTGACTTCGCTCAGCGCCGTAGCCTGTTCAGCGGTGGCCGCACTGATCTGTGCAATCAGTGTGGTGACGTTCTGCACCTGCGAGACGATATCCTGCATGGTGCGGCCCGCTGCGCTGGCGTGCTGATTGCCGGAACTGACCCGGCTGGCGCTGGTCTCTACCAGCATTTTAATCTCGCTGGCGGCTTTGGCGCTACGCTGTGCCAGGCTGCGGACTTCACCTGCCACCACTGCAAACCCCTTGCCCTGCTCGCCCGCCCGCGCTGCTTCAACCGCCGCGTTAAGCGCCAGAATATTGGTCTGGAAAGCAATACCGTCGATCACGCTGGTGATGTTGGCGATGCGCTTTGAACTGTCAGCAATTTCGCCCATCATCTCCATCATCTCTTTCATTACGTCGCCGCCTTTCATCGCCGCGCTGCTGGTCTCTGACGACAGGGTATTCACTTCATGGGCGGTTTCGGTGTTGCTTTTCACCGTCGCGGTCATCTCATTCATGGTGGCAGCGGTTTGCTGTACGTTAGCGGCCGCCTGCTCGGTGCGGCGACTCAGCTCGTTGTTACTGCGGGCGATGGCGTCGCTGGCGCTGAGTACGTTTATCGCCTGTCCGCTGACATCATCCACCAGCCAGCGGAACATTAACCCGAGCTGGCCGATGGCGCGCAGCGTGACGCCGACTTCATCAACCCGATCCATCTGATCAACTTTATGGCTGGCACCGGTCGCCACGCTCAGCGCCTGTTTGCACATCCGCTCGATAGGCCGTGAGATCTGCTGCTCCAGCCACAGGCTGGCCAGCGTCAGCAGTGCCGTCATCCCCACCGTGAAGCCGCCCAGTGCCGCCGGCGTGACGCCTGCGGCCCAGACGCCCGCCACCGACAGCGGCAGTAAGGTCAACAGGGTGCTGCGGATACGCCAGCGAAGCGGCAGCGTTTTCAGGATAGAAGCAGGTCGCCGCCAGCCGCTGCGCACCACCAGGCCTTTATAAAAGCGTCGCCCTTTCGTGCGCCCTGCCTGAAAATCCTGATACAGCGCCTCCGCCTGACGTACTTCTTCCGCGCCCGGTTTGGTACGCACCGACATATAGCCCTGCACCTTCCCGTCGCGCACCACCGGTATGGCATTGGCGCGTACCCAGTAATGATCGCCATTTTTACGGCGGTTTTTCACCAGTGCTGTCCAGGGTTCGCCCTGTTTCAGCGTGGCCCACATATCGGCAAAGGCTTCTGCCGGCATATCCGGGTGACGCACCATATTGTGTGGCTGGCCGTTGATCTCTTCGGTAGAGAAGCCGCTCGCCTCAATAAACGCATCGTTAGCATAGGTGATGTAACTGTTGAGATCGGTAGTCGACATCAGGGTCGCGTGATCGTCGAACAGATATTCACGCTGGGAAACGGGCTGGTTATTACGCATCTCAAAAGTCCTTGAAGACCCATTATCCTGCACGCTGGGGTGATGTTGTCAGCGTGGAAGCGTTGGGCAAATAAATAACGATTACCTTTTTTTATGTTTTCGGCATGCTTTCCTACTCTCTTTAGCGTTTCCGTTAAATTAGTGGCAATAAAAAAGCCGCTTTGCAGCGGCTTTCACATTTTTCCGTCATGTCATTCGTTAGCGCCACTGGAGAATGGCTGCATTACGCTGGCGTCAGCTGAGATCGACATTGCGGGTGCCAAACCACCAGGTGAGGAAAAAGCCGCCGACCCAGGCCACCATCAGTCCGGCCAGATAGACCGCCATGCCAGCAAAAATGCCCTGGCTGGAGGTCATTAGCGGCAGCGTCACCAGTCCCGACGGGCCAAACACGGTATTCATGCCGATCGGTAAGCCCAGCCACGCCACCAGGCCGATAAAGAAACCGCCCAGCGCCCCGCCGCCACAGGCGGTGATAAACGGCTTGAGTCGCGGCAGCGTGACGCCGTAAATCAGCGGTTCGCCCACCCCGAGCAGCCCCGGCACAATCGCACCTTTGATTTGCGCCCGCAGCAGCGCCCCTTTTTCTGCCTTACACCACAGCGCCAGCGAAGCGCCAACCTGGCCTGCACCGGCCATCGCCAGAATCGGAAACAGTGAGTTGAAGCCCTGGGTTTCCATCAGCGCGAAGTAGACCGGAATAAAGCCCTGATGAATGCCAAACATCACCGCGATCAGGAACAGTCCGGCCAGCAGCGCGCAGCCAAAGGGGTTGTTATTCAGGTGGATGAATAACCAGGACATGCCTTTAAACAGTTCGCCACCCAGCGGCATGATCAGCAGGTAAGTAATCGCACCGGTGATCAGCAGGGTAAACATCGAGGTGAGGATCATATCCAGATTATCCGGGATGATTTTGCGGATCTGCTTTTCAATCCACGCCCCGATAATGGCCGCCAGCAGCACGCCGATAATATTGCCGCGCGGGTCGATAGTCAGGCCGAAAAAGCTTTCCATCCCGCTGTAGTAGCCGACCGTGGCGGTCGGGACGTAGCCGAGAACAAACAGTGAGGCGATGATCGCGCCATTCACCCCGCTGCCGCCAAAGGCTTTCTGGGCGTTATAGCCGATCAGGATGCTGAGGAAGGTGAACAGTCCTTTGCCGAACACCTTCATGTACGCCACGCTGTGCAGCAGCCAGGGCGCATGCTCGCCCGGCGCATTCAGGTGCAGGCTCTGTTCAAGCAGAGTGGCAAATCCCAGCAGTAAGCCTGCGCCGATAAAGCCGGGAATGAGTGGGGTAAATATAGTGGCGAAGCGCGACAGAAACTGATGCAGGCCGCTGGTCTGTTTTGCCTTCATCTGTTGCTTGTGCTGCGCGGCCAGCTCGCTGAGCGCCGGTGCTTCACCCTGTGCCAGTAAGGACTGCATCCCCTCTGCTGCGGTCTGCGCTTTGCCGGGGCCGAGCACAATCTGCAACTGGGCATCACTGTCGATCACTCCCAGCACGCCCGGCAGGCTTTTCAGCCGGGTGAGATCAACCCGTTCGGGCTGATTGAGCGTCAGCCGCAGCCGCGTCATGCAGTTGCCGCAGTTGGCGATATTTTGCCCCCCGCCGACCGCCTGCAGAATGTCGCGTAATAGTGCGTCGGTAATTTTCGCCATCAGCGTGCTCCCGCTGCCTGCAGCGCCTGACGAATAAAGCCCTGATGTTGTGCGAGTAGCGTCTGCGCTTCATCAGCGGTCAGTCCGGCCAGCACCATCAGGATGGCCGTTTTGCAGTGGCCGCCGCAGGCGCTCAGTGCGGCACTGGCGGTGGCGTCATCGCAATCGGTCGCCTGCCTGACGATGTTCACCTGGCGCTGGACCAGCTTCTGATTGGTCGCTTCAACATCCACCATCAGGTTGCCGTAGACTTTACCGCTGCGGATCATCGCCCCGGTGGTCAGCATGTTAAGCACCAGCTTCTGGGCGGTACCCGCTTTCATGCGTGACGAGCCGGTGACCACTTCTGGCCCCACGACCGGCGTCAGGGCAATCGCTGCGGCCTGAGACATCGGACTGCCGGGGTTACAGGTCAGGGCGACGGTGGTAGCACCGAGCTGACCGGCATACTCCAGCGCGCCAAGGACGTAAGGCGTGCGGCCACTGGCTGCGATGCCGACCAGCACATCCTCGCGGCTGAAGTTGATATCCCGCAGATCCTGCGCGCCCTGTGCCCGGTTATCTTCAGCATTTTCCACCGCCTGTAGAATCGCCCGATGGCCACCGGCGATCAGTCCTACCACCTGTTCCCGCGGCGTACCAAAGGTGGGCGGACACTCGCTGGCATCCAGAATACCCAGTCGCCCGGACGTTCCTGCACCGCAATAGATCAGGCGTCCACCGGCCTGAAACGCAGCGCTGATAGCATCAACCGCTTCGGCTATCTGCGGGACAATCGCTTCAACCGCCAGCGCCACCTTCTTATCCTCGTCATTAATGACGCGCAACATCGCTTCGGTCGATAGCTCGTCGATGTTCTGACTGGCAGGATTACGGCCTTCGGTGATCATCTGGCTGAGGTCAATTTTCATAACAGGCTCCGCATAGGAATAAATTATTCAATATATGACTCATCATAACGAATGATTAATTCATCGGTGAGATCTTTTTTGCATGGATGCGAAGAGGGATCAAATAAAGCGGGGATTCTGGCTGGCGGGTGTTCGCTTCAGGTTGGGTGATGGGATTTAGTGATGCATCTGACCCTGAAGGTGTGAGCCAGAAGCGCGCGTGCTTCACGCCGGATGCAGGGGAAGAGAAGATTCAGCCGATCGTGCCAGGAACGCGCTTGCTTCACGCCGGGTGCAGGGACAGAGAAGATTCACCCGATCGTGCCAGGAACGCGCTTGCTTCACGCCGGGTGCAGGGGCAGAGAAGATTCACCCGATCGTGCCAGGAACGCGCTTGCTTCATACCGGGTGCAGGGGCAGTGAAGATTCAGCCGATCGTGCCAGGACGCGCGTGCTTCACGCCGGGTGCAGGGGAAGAGAAGATTCAGCCGATC
>Ga0308167_1000639_pt1 | contig 56185 bp, 59 predicted proteins | sample PhyCR1_2_FD_202138 | JGI IMG/M metagenome (GOLD analysis project Ga0308167, IMG submission 202138) | Phyllosphere microbial communities from UC Gill Tract Community Farm, Albany, California, United States - DLSLRC.R1 | ecosystem: Host-associated > Plants > Phyllosphere > Unclassified | place... | reverse complement strand
GCGGGCTCATGTTTCTCCCGTTTTCAGGAGAAATCATGTCACTTATCCGTTCGTTTCTTACTGAGCTCAGCAAACCGTTTGATTTGGCCCGTTCTGCCACAACTCGCGTTGTTTCAGACTGTCCCCGACTCAAAGCTGCTATCAGAAGAACGCCCTGGCTCGCCTCACCCTCCGGTCTGCATGAATACCGCTCCCACGTCTGGTTTGACGATCGTCGTTACCACGCCATTGTTATGGCCCGTAAGGTGATCGACGGACAGCCTTCGGAAGCATTTGTGCACAGCCGTCACGGTGAGTTTCATACGTTCAGAGCGGCCCGTAAAACGGCGCAAATGGCAACGTCAGCACTGGCGACACTTACTGTGTTAACACGTCAGAACTGATTACCTTCTTAACCATCCATCCGCTCAGCGGATCCCCTCGGGAAACATCTTTCCCGACAGGGCAGGTGTTTCCCGTTTTTACAGGAGAAACACCATGATTACCCTGCCTCTTACACACACATTTTCCCCGGAAAAATTCATCTCTGCCTGCAGCATAAAACTGTCTGCCTTCGTTAAGCGTTTTAACGGACAACAGGATGAAAACTGCTGGCTGAACAATCGTTCCGGAAACCTCAGTTTCCGGATACAGCTGCATCAGCTTCCCTCGGGAAAGTGGACCGCAGGCATTCTTACCCGTTCCGGCACCTTTCACGGCAATCACCGGTTTGGCTCCCTTAACAGCCCTTCTGAGCAGTTCCGCACCCGCAGTCAGGCTCGTCGTTTCGCTCTGAAACTGGCTAACCAGATGGCAACTTTGCGTTATGCATATCAGTAAGGGACAGGGAGATAAATTGATGAACAACGTGATCAGTGACTTACAGCACCTTGCCCTTCTGGAAGGTGATCTGCTTGTTGTCCTGGCTAATGTACGTCAGGGCATTGGAACCGAACGTTTATCCCCGACGGAGCTTACTGACGCAGAGGAAGATATCTTCAGCGCCATATACAGGCTCCATTACGGCCTTTCCAGTGGGCGTTATGCCGATACCCGGTGTACCGCACTCGTGGAAACGATCGCTAATCTGGGGATGAGCACTGAGCCCGCGCTTTTTGAGTTTGCGGTCAGGAGTGCAAAGTTCGATTTTCGTGCAGAGCAGTACGGTGAGTGTGCTTTTTTTTAAAACCGCCATCTGATTTCAGAAACCACACTTAACCCTTTGGGGGATTTAACTCCCTCACGGGCGTTGATCCCCCAAGTTTTTCAGGAGGATTTATGACGCCCTTTTCACGCCCCGCATGTACTGCAGATGTTAATTATACCGTCACCCAGAAGGCAACCGTACCGCATGAACAGTGGGTCGCGTTTGTACTGGCGATTACCGAGGTTTTCTGGCAACTGCCCAAGAGCCTTCGTCCATGCGATCCCACTAACGGTACGCAGGCGGAGCGGTCATCGGCGCTTTTTCCGGATCCGGAAATGTTTCTTTTCTCCGGCATGAATGGAGATGGTTTTACCGACCAGAGCGTGCTGATAACACGTCTCCGATCCAACAGTACTGGTGGCAAACTGGATGTTATCGCCCCACATGGCCAGCCGGTTGATTTTTTCATCCGCCTTGTGCTGGTTCTGCTTTATAACCACTGCGAAGGCTGTTTTGAGATTACGTCCTCTGCAGGTGCCGCCAGCTGGTCATTACCCGTCCGCTGGCTGTGTCGTCATAATGCAATGCTGAACCTGACATCACCTGAGTCCTTCAGGGACGATAATGTGTTTAACGGCACAGCCGATGAGCTCATGCTGACGATGATGTCCGGAGCCGAACGTATCGTGACAACGCAGGAGTGGCTGCTTATCAATGAATTTGAATACAGGCTTTACGGCCTGAGAAGTTCACTGGAGTAGTTCACTTCCGACCTAAAGCCGCAGCCATTTAACCCCGAAGGGATTTTATCCCGCCGGGATGAGATCCCTTTCAGTCTCTAAGGCGATCTCATGCTTAATTTTGACAATGCGCAGCTCTCACAGCTGTTCAGGGAAACTTACCACCACGCTATGTCCGCCACGCTAATTATCTGCCCGCAGGAAGGTGTGTATCTTGAATTTCAGCGGTTAGGACCGGGTAAGCTTTTTCCCCGGCTGAACCGCATTTATCCAGTGGGGTTCAGGGGAGGTAGCACCGACCCTGGCGTACTGGCTGAGATGTACTTTGGCGGTGGCTATTCAGCGCATGCGCTTGATACAGGCGGAGCTGAATTCTTTTATGAGATCAGCAGCGACGAGCGCGTAGTCGTGCTTGGAACGCGTGAAGCCTTTCGCCTTGTTCGTGGTCCTGTTCAGTGGGTAAGCGTGGCAAAGCTGCGTCAGTTCACTGAGCGGCTCGACCGGATGCGAATGGTGAATTTCCCGGCGTGCTATGACAATAGGGAGCGTGCACACTGGTATGTATCTGCCTCAAATTTGATTGAAGAGGCGGCATTTATCGGATGTAAACGGGCCAGACATAGCGATAAGCTCGAATTCTCCCATGCCAGAAGCGCTCTGGAAAAACTCGTTAACATAGTGAAAACCGACGGTTCAATTCTTACCGTCGTTTAACCAACCTGACCCCCTGGGCGTATTTCTCGCCCAATGGGGGAGGGATACGCCCTTTTTTTACTGAAGGAGTATCCCGTGAAGAAACCAGTCAAAGCGCGTTGCGCAAAGAAAACAGAAACCGTCGATCTTTATCAGAAGGTAACGGATCGCATCGTGCAGGCACTTGAGAAAGGCGTCGCGGCATGGAAAAAACCGTGGCGCACGACACAGAAGTACGCCGCAGCAGGCCCGCTGCCGGTCAATGCATCGACGGGGCGCGCCTACAGCGGAGTTAACGTTCTGCTTCTCTGGCTTGAGGCCGAAGAGAAGGGGTACAAAACGGATCGCTGGGTGACGTACAAACAGGCTCAGGACATGGGCGGCCAGGTTCGCAAGGGTGAAACCTGCGCGCAGGCCGTTATCTTCAAGCCTTTTGAAAAACAGGCTGAAGACCTCAATGGAAACCTGCGTTTCGACGCCGAAGGTAATCCGCTGATGGAGTCGCGGGTGATGATAAAGCCCAACTTCCTGTTTAACGTCGATCAGTGTGACGGGTTACCCGAATCTGCTGTTGATATACCGCATGCCTCTCCTGATGAAGATGAGCAGGGCGGGCTTCACTGGCCGACCGAACAGCGAATAATGGAACTGATCGATGCCGCAGGCGTGGCTATCAGCATTCGTTTACAGGATCGCGCCTACTACAGCCCTGGCACCGACAGAATTGTGATGCCGGAGGCGAAGCAATTTTTTACCGAGGCCGATTACTGGTCCACGCTGCTGCATGAGATGGTGCATGCATCAGGCCATGAGAAACGACTCAACCGCGAAGGCATAACCAAATCATCCAGAAAGTTTGGCGATCCGGTTTATGCATTTGAGGAGCTGATAGCCGAAATGGGCAGCGCGTTTCTCTGCGCCCAGCTTGGCGTTTATGGTGAGGTCCAGCATGAAAGCTATATCGACTCCTGGCTGAAGGCGCTTAAAGAGGACAAAAAAGCCCTTTTTCGTGCCTGCCGGCACGCGAGAGAAGCGTCAGATTTTTTACTGCAGGCAACTGAAAAAGCGGCCCAGGCTGCTTAATTAACCAAACCGGTAGCGCTCACTTCGCGCGCTGCCATCCCGTGAGGGCATTATTCCTCACGGGATGATGCCCTCTTTTTTTACCTGAGAGGAAATCAACCATGTCTGACTGGTGCAGAAATCATTTTGAAATTACCGGTAAATCTCCGCTTCTGGCCGTTGCGGAGGAATGGATAAAAGGCGAAACAGAGCCTCTTTACCGTCATGCCGTTATGCAGAGCATAAAAATTTTCCTTGCTGGCTATAGCGGCCTGCTCCGCCCCGTTAAAACGGCATCTTTTTCACCCTTCCCGGAGCTTATAAAACTTGGGGTCGGGCAGAATACGCTGGCTAATCAGGCATATGAACAGTGGCTGGAATATCTGAAAAAAGACGTACCCCTGGACGGTCATCATATTCGGTTGATAAATCGTGTTTATCATCAGTCGGGTATTGGCGCCATAAAGTGGGAGAGCATTCCAGAGTTGTCGCGCAGACATATTGGCAGGCTTATGGAAGATCGGTATGCCGACTGGTTTGGTGTAGCGTCCCTTTCGCGAGACATTGACTTTGCGTTGTGCTGGGAAAAACTCGGGCAGTTTCCCGAACGCTCCCAGCCCTGCGATCTGCTGCAGATTGTTCCCAGCCGGCTTGCGGCTGAGATTAACGGGAGCGGTGGATTGTTGGCCGGTATGTCTACGGCAACCAGTCTTTACTGTCGACTTTACGGAATGGAATGGCCCGCCGGCCATAACGTCCGCTTTCAGCGTGAAGGGATAAACAGCATAAAGCTGTCCTTCGACTCACCCTGGTTTCCGCCGTCCGGTGAATCAGTGGCTGCACTATCGGCAATGTTCGATTGCGAGGTTCGTCACTGGTACAGCGAGCCCGCCCATGAACTTGAAGGTTTCGATTGCTACGATCGGGGGCAACACGTCAGCAGTGGCGAAGTCACTATCGACGAGCTGGCCGCGGAAGTAGAAGAGATAGTCGTTCCTGATAATGTGGATGAACCTGAAGCCGTGAACAGCGCGCAGTCATCGTTCGCCGCTTTATAACGCAGCCTGAACCATAACGCCTCCTCGGAGGCGTTTTTATTGTCTGTTATCTGAAAAAAGGCTGAAGAAGAAAATATTCAATTTCAACATTCAGTTTATGGTCGTTTATCCCCCTCAAAACCGGCAGCCTTGTGACACCCAATTGTCATAGGTTGCCGAGCTATGTCTTTTAATCAGACTCCCGAACAGGAAAGAATCATTACGTGGACGGGAAACAAGCTTGTTGTGGGCGCTTTTGCCGGAACCGGAAAAACATCAACGCTTGAAGCGTTCGCAAGGGCGAACCCAGAGCGGCGAATGCTGTATCTGGCATATAATCGTGCCATCCGGGATGAGGCTGAACGCCGTTTTCCTTTCAATGTTGAATGCAAAACGTCGCATCAACTTGCCTGGTCCCAGTTCGGTCGTTTCTTTCAGCATCGACTTACAACGTCTCTTCGCGTAACCGACGTTGCAAAGCTGTTGAACTCACGATACTGGCCTCTTGCAAAAGCATGCCTCACTTCGCTAAATAACTTCCTCTACAGTGCTGATTTAGCTCCGAGTCTTTCTCATTTACCTGATGAAAACGATCGTAGCGGCCTTGATGCTGGCAAAATTTTGGGTGCCGTACAGGTTTTATGGCGAGAAATGAGCTGCTCTGATTCCCGCTTTCCCGTCACACACGATACCTATCTGAAACTATTCCAGCTTTCAACTCCAGATCTTAGTTTGAAATGGGATCTCATCCTTTTTGATGAGGCTCAGGATGCAAATCCTGTGACCAGTCATTTTGTACTTAATCAGAGATGTAGCGTCATTCTGGTCGGTGACCAGTATCAACAGATTTACCGTTTCAGGGGGGCTGAAAATGCTCTTAATGCAACTGAGCTGGCAGACGCAGATCGGCTCTGGCTAACAAACAGCTTTAGGTTCGGACCGGCTGTAGCAGAAGTGGCAAATGCATTATTGAGAGAGGCAGGAGAAAAACGGAAAGTCACTGGCTGCGGTGGTGAAGACAGTATTGCTGATACGCTTCCGGCAAATGCAGAGCATCACTGTGTGATAAGCAGAACGATAGCCGCCGTTATTGGGACAGCGCTTACGGCAAGTCTTGCAGGAAAAAGGGTCTTATGGATAGGCGGTATCGAAGGATATCGGGTCGAGGATCTGGAGGATTTATATTGGTTCTCAGTTGATATGCCTGAGCGAATGCAAAAGCCGCTGCTTAGCAAAGATTACAGGGATTTTGAGGAGTACAAAGCGATAGCCAAAGCTACAAAAGATGCAGATATGGGGCAGGCTATAAAGCTGCTGGAAATGTACTTTCCACTTCCGCAGAAACTTGTGATTTTGAAGCGACAGATAGCACATAACGAAAGCGACGCGGATTTAACAGTAGTCACGGCTCATCGCAGTAAGGGCCTTGAATGGGATACGGTCGTTCTTAACGACGATTTTAATGACATCAATAATCCGCTGATAAGCGCAGAAGACAGAAGAGATGAGCTGAACTTGCTCTACGTTGCAGCGACACGAGCCAGAAAAATGCTGATCCTCAATGAAATAGTCAGGCAAGTCGTCAAACAAACGCCATAAATCCCTCTGTATAGCTCTTTCGAACCAACACCAACTTCTCAGGATTTCAGTATGTTAAACAAGCTGAAAAATTTATTTTCAGGTAGAGATGCAGCTGAAGACAGTTCAGCAAAAAAATCTCCTTCAGGATACTTTACCCCTTACACTGGCGCTGAGTTGCTGGCTTTGCCACACAGAAAAAAGCTTTTAAAACAGCTCTGGGATAATACTTCGCTTCCTGAAAATGTGTATGAAAGACTTTATCTGGAACCCCTCAGAACGCTCGCGCAAACTACCCAGAATGTCCCAGCCACTTCAGCTGGAGAATGGAGCTCAGAAGGCGGATATCTTGATTTGACGATCAAGTTTACAGCTTACAGCGTCAGATTAGCGAAGGGGTATATGTTTCCACCCGGAGCTGCTCCTGAGGAGCAGGCGGCGCAAAATTCTTTATGGAATGCTGTGATTTTTTGGGCGGCTTTATTCCATCATCTGCCATTACTGGCTCACTACGAAGGCGAGCTTCTGGATGGTAGTTCCTGGCCTCCCGGTGTTAAAGCACCAGACAGTATTTTCAGGTTCCGGAATATTGCTAAAGATGCCGGCAATGCAAGTGGACAGCCATTAGCAACATTTATCGCCGCCCGACTTTTGCCGCAAGACGGAGTTTTATGGCTTTCTTCCAAACCTGCTGCTTTTAAGGCTATGACTCTTCTGATGCATCAGGGGGTAAGTGGAATACCTTTAATTGAGGAGATCATTGCAAAGGCAAGGGAACTGGTGGGCTCACCTGAACTGCATGCTCCAAGTGTTTTAAACCACACACTGACGACAGCAGAAAGTCATCCTTCTACTAAGGAGACATCGCCGATTCCAGGCTTAGAAGATACGCTAAGTCTGACAGCTTCAGGAGCGAGTCTGGAACCTGCAATTGATGAAAGCATTGCGAAGAGCCACCAACTCGGCTCGACATCTTCAGGGGAGGATCTATCTGCTAATCCAGAACTTGCAGATAATCTGGACGCTTTGCTCTCATCAGCTTTACCACATTCTGAAACTGACCTAAATCTGGTCCCAGATAAACTGCAACAAGGCATAGAAAATACAGAGCCAGAGCAAAAGGTGTCGGAGGACACTGCTCAGGTTCAGGAGGACGACACCGCTCTTTTACTTAGCATGTTTGCTGTTGATAAAGACAAGGATGACAAAGGATTAGACACAGACCACCATGCTGAAATGCCGATTCACGCATCTGCTTTTTCGGAAAATTCGCAGGAGTCAAAACTGGAGCCAGTATCTCTCGTAAAGGAGGCATTCCTAGCCGTTGATCCTACAGTAAAAAGCAATAATTTAGACTTGGAAGATACTGTTACCCAGGGGGAAGAACTGGAAATTTGTGCTAAGGAGCAATTAAATGATGAAAATCTTATGTCAGTCATTGAAGAACCAAAAAATAATATAACTGACATTAATGATTTAGGTCCTCAGTTTATTTCATGGCTATCAGAGGGGATTGAAAGGGGAGACCTGAGTATTAATGAGAATGAAAGCTTAGTGCATACAGTAAGTGGATTCATATTCGTATCGTTACCTGACACCATATTCAAATTCATCAACTCTAACTCTCTTGAAGTAGATAAAAGGAAAGTACAATCAGCAATAGAGAAAATGAATATTTTACATTCTAAAAATGACAATCGTTTTTTCAGGGCTCGTATATATGAAGAGGTTGAATTTCAGGGAAAATTTAAGAAAAAAAGCGGTTATATGTTGAAGTCTTCAAAGATATTAGGGAGGGGTGGATTTACCGGTGGGGATGGAAAATATATATTTATAGATGTTTAGTTAATAGGGAATCCGAACGGATTCCCTTAATATCAATTAGCGAGAGCGTTTTTTACGACATCAGGGACAGACGGGCGCCCTTTAACAAGGCAGGTTGCTACAAATACAGCCTCTGCGTACACTGAACCATTTACTAATATCTGCTGAACGAAATTGATACGGTTCTTTTTTTCATTTTCCGCAACGGAGCATGTGACCTGCATTTCATCACCTTTTTGCAGGCTTTTCTTGAATTTCATCGTGTACTCAAGAATCATGTGAATTCTACCTTCAGTGAATTCCTGCTCCAGATCCAGACCAAGCTCATCTTTCATAAACGCATGGCGCGTCCATTCCATATAGAATGGATAGTAAAGTCCGTCAACAACACCTTGAAAATCAACATGTTTTTCGTCAACAGTAAAATCTTTAGTAAACATTATAAATCCTTAAAATAATTCAGAAGCGCAAAGCGCATTGGGAGCATCAAATTTTCGAACTCCTTTTGCGATGTGTCTTCTCCAGTGCAGACATTGAGGGCCATACTTACATTGTCCTCAATGCCGTAAATAAAGCTTATGCCATGATAAATGTTATGCTCGCGACGCTGTTTGTCGATAATGTTATCTTTGTCAATCTTAAGGGCTTCATCCCATATAACTGTGCTAACATCACCCTTCCGAATCTTGGTTAATTCGATACCTATTTTTATCAGAAGACTGTCTTTGTATTTACCTTCATAATAAAACTTGTTATCCCAATCTGCGTAACCGTTGCTCTGATGAGCACAGATCAGATTATTCTCTACAAGTAAGGTAGATACGTATGTGGTTCGCTCAAATTTATCTAAAAAATTAATTACCTCGTTACTACAACGATGGAAGTTAATTTTTATTTCTTTTGAATCCACTTTATTCTCCGACACTCTATTACATTCTCTTTTTTTACATTTATTATTTCTTTGCCTTGAATCTGAATTGTATCTTCATCCAAAACTAAGATAACCCCTATCTTTATGCCATCAGCATGCCTGATGTAACACAACTTACCATTATTAGGGTCGATATTTATCTCATTAGATACAATGCAGAACTCTCCGAAATTTACATACGGCTCACCATAGACGCCGCCAATTTGTATGAGCTCAACATCAGCCAGCTGCCGGCTTGCAAGAATAAAAAGAGTGTCTTCGTCTAGCGTGGTGTATTCAGCAAACTGAGGAGGAAATCCTTCGCCAGTTAAGATCCATTCCGTTTCAACATGAAGCCCATGCTTGTTGAAAAATTCAACAATCACATTGAGTGCCTGGATTTTTTTGACAGGAAAAGCACTGCCGGCTTCCCAGCGTGTGTAAGAAGTGTAAGACAGGTCCAGTTTTTTTTCATGAACATAGGCAACTAACTCTTGAGGAGAAGTGCCGGTTGCAGCTCTACAGCATTTAAGCCGCTTCCCAATCGTATCTAACATGCACACACCATGAGGCTAATTAATTTTATGATTTTAAAGGAAATTTATAAGCATTAAAGGTAAATAAAAAACAATCGAACGCAAAATAATTGCGTTTTTTTCATCAGCAATGTTAATATGTAAACTCTAAAGTTATTTAGTGTTTAACATTATCATAATATTGCTCTTTCTTAACACAAACCTGTTTGAGCGAGGGTTAGCGCGGTTTACATGGCAGCGCATTAAAATTTCAGGGGCTCAGTTCGTTTTCATATGGAATTTTATTTATGGCTAATTCCACAACAAAACTTAACAAGGAGTCAGTAGCTATGCCCTCGCTCGAAAACGATAAAAAATTAGCCCCGCTGGTTTACATAGGTCCCGCAAGACGAGTCAAAACCGAGCAGGCTGCCATGTCAGTCGGCTCCGCGTTCGGAAGAGTTATGACGTCATCAAAGCTCATACAAGGCCTGATCGACCGTTATTTAGATACTTACGTGAATGAAATAACGGCCCGCAAAACTAAATAATCTGATTGTTTACTTCTTTATATCTACTTGACGGTAGAGGGGAATTTCATGCCTGAAAAAGCTACTGATATACCTTTTTCGACTGAGGCGGAACAGTGCGTGCTTGGTGCGCTGATGCTGGAAAATGATCGATGGGATGACGTTAATCTACTGCTGAAGAAGGAAGATTTTTTCATTTCCGGGCATCGCGCCATTTATATGGCTATGTCAACATTGTCTGCCGCGTCGCAGCCTTTTGATCTGATCACGCTTAGCGAGAAGCTGGAGCGCAGTAATGATCTTGAGCGCTGTGGCGGTTTCGCTTATCTGGCGGAACTCTCTAAAAATACCCCTTCAGCTGCCAACATTATGGGCTATGCCGCCGTCATGGTGGAGAAAAGTCGTTTACGGGAGCTGCTTGTGGTTGGCAATGCCATTCTTGCCGACGTGCATCACCATCGCCTTAGCGCGCCGGAGGTTGCAGAGCATGCTGAAAATGCCCTTTTCAAACTAAGTGAGCAGGGCGTTTTTCAGAATGCAAAAGAGCTCGAAGTAACGGAAGCGCTGGACTTACTGCTTAGCAAACTTGAATCAGCTACAGGATCAGACAATTTTATAACCGGCACTCCAACAGGTATGGCAGCGCTGGATTACATGTCCTGCGGACTTCAGCCAGGGGATCTGATTTTGCTGGCCGCCAGGCCATCAATGGGTAAAACCTCTATGGCGCTGAGCTGGTGCATTGGCGCATTGCTGGGACGACCGAAACAAAGTGTTTTCATTTTCAGTATTGAAATGCCTACCGAACAGCTGATGATGCGGCTGCTTTCCATGCGTAGCAAGGTAGAGCTTAGTCGTCTGCGCAGCGGTGATCTTGGTGACACTGAATGGAATCTCATTAGTAAAGGGGCTCACGAACTGGCCGAATGGCGCAATCGACTTATCATCGATGATAACAGCGCCCAAACCCCGGCAACGCTTCGTACCCGTGCGCGCCGTTATATCCGTAAGTACGGGCAGCCTTCGCTCATAATGGTCGATTATCTGCAGCTGGTACGTTGTCCTGGCATGGAGAACCGCACGCAGGAAATCGCCGAGATTTCACGTTCTCTTAAGGCATTGGGCAAAGAACTCGGCTGCCCGGTGCTTGCGCTCTCCCAGCTTAATCGTCAGGTAGAACAACGCGCTGATAAACGCCCTAATAATGGCGATCTTCGTGATTCCGGCGCGCTTGAGCAGGATGCTGACCTGATTAGCTTTATCTACAGGGATGAGGTTTATAACGCCGACACTAACTGTCCAGGGCAGGCAGAGATCATCATCAGTAAACAGCGCCAGGGGCCAACCGGAACCCTGAAAGTGCAGTTTGATGGAAAATATACGCTGTTTTCTGAGTACCCTGAAGGCAGTTATGACCTCGGATACGATGACAGGAAGCAGTACCGATGAAAAAAATCCTGCCTGAAGGTTCAATTGCTGGAGTAGAAAGCACGCTTACGCGGGTGTTTACGCTTGATCAGTTACGTCCTAATCCTGACGATCCACGCAAAACGCGTAATCCGCGCTTCGACTATATAAAAGAGTCAATCAGGGCTCGCGGACTTGCTTCCGTGCCGATTGTTACTCGTGACCCACGCCTTCCTGATGGGATATGGACGTTCAGTGACGGGGGTAACACCCGGTATGCAATTCTTAAAGAGCTGTGGGAAGAAACGGGTGAAAGCCGGTTCAATGAGATTTTATGCGCCATTAAACCCTGGCCTGGCAGATTAAATTGCCTGGTTGGTCATCTGGCCGAAAATGAAGGGCGCGGATCACTGACGTTTATCGATAAAGCGTTTGGCGTGCATAATGTCCGAAAAATACACGAGGAAACGGTTGGTCGGAAGGCAACCTTACGTGAGCTGTCAGCTATTCTGGCGAAGGAAGGTCTGCCCGTTCACTATTCCACAATAAGTCGGATGGAAGACACTCTGAAGCATCTTTTTCCCTGGATGCCGACCCTGCTGACATCCGGTTTCAAACGAGAAAGTATCAACCAGCTTCTGTCGCTCAGGCAAAGTGCCGAAAAAGTATGGGATAACTGCTGCCTTAATAAAGGCATTGAGCCTGTTAAAACCTTCGCAGAGGTGTACGGCGGGTGTTGCCAAAAATTCGACGATCCTGAAAGCTGGTCTCAGGACATGTTCCTTGACGAGCTTATTGGTGATCTGACTGATGCTCTGCCTGATGATGAAATGGACTACGACCGTTGGCTGCTGGAACTTAGAGACGCCAGAAAACCAATGTTGCACGCTGGGGATCTTGAGCAGGAGGTCTTGCATCAACCTCAAGCGTCAGTCGTGCCACTTGTTGGGGCCAATGATAATGATGAGGCAGTTGCTCATACGGCAGAAACAGAGATTGAACCAATCGCTGCTGATATACCGCGAAATAACGAACTCCACATTACAGAAGAAAAGACTCCCTCTAAAGCCTCTGATTTGCTTGATGATATTCAAAGCGAGTCATCTCCGGTTGTACATGCAGAAGTCGCTTCATCAGCGTTTGAAACACATACTGCAACTGATGGACAATCCCCTCAGTCTGCTGAATTCACTGCAAATAACCAATCAGATGTTTCTTTCTGGCAAATAAATGCCCTTCAGGACGATATCGAACATCTGCAAAGCATGGCCTATCGACTGTGCTGGGATATCAGCGAAGCGTTAGGCTGTGCTGAAGGTTTCGAGCCGGCGAGCGAAGACGAAAACGCCCCAGGTTATCGTATGGCATCTGCAGAAACTTCACATCCGGCTGCACTACTTCTGGCTTCGCTCACTGGCACCGGTGCTGACACCGTGAATATGGAGCTCGTTGTAAATCTGCTGATCGGTACATCTGAATCTCATCCTCCTTTACTCAATGACGATATGACCCTGACGTTATTTCGCCTGGTCAGGGTGCTTCGTCGCCTCCGCGAACTGCAGCGACAGGCCGCTGCTCCGACTTATGCCTTAACAACTGAAGGGTTGCACAATGAACACTAATTTATCCCGCGCTGCTAACGGTTTTCTGCTCGATCTCGTTATGGAGCTTAAAAATGGTTTCATTCGTCGCTGTGACAAAATGGGGTTGACTGGGGAGGAAATCGCCGCACTCAAGGATATGACGATCGAGGATATTCACTACATCTGTAACAGTGAGGTTTCTGTGCTGTCGTTCCAGATAAACCATGAAAACCTAAGCCGGCTGCTGAATCAGGCGCGGACAGAGCAGACACGGCTTAAAAGGCTCGATCGTGCCCTGGCCTTGGGTGGCTCAATTGCGCTGCTGTCCCACTTCTTTGGCCTACCAAGCAGCGAAGTTGCTACCCGCCGCCGCATTGCCGGCATAAAAGTTCGTGCCGGTCGTGGAACGGTCATATCTGACGATGAGAGCGCCCGGCTCTGGTCGATTTGGGATAATAGCGGCAAGACGGTCTCCTGCGACACGGAAGAAGGTCTTGAAATCATGTTGCTTGCGGCTGAGGAAATGAACATTCCGCTTACCGCCGTCTGGAATACGATCCGTAAATGGGAAAGTGAAAAGCTGACCGCTGCGAGTCGAAGAATGGCATAAGAGCCTGCCCGCGGCTTGAGACAGAGCGGGCATGAACATTCACTGTAATAAGTAAGCTAAGGGACTCATCGTGAAGCTAAATGAAATTATCCCGGGTCTGAAAGCACCGGCTACGGCTCCATCTGCCATTTGCAACAAGGCCGCCAGAGCGGTACACGGTTTCTATAAGGGGGAGCGTAACTTTAAGCGGCTCCATGAAAATCAGACTGGTTATTACAAAATAGATATTGGCCCGTTCTGGCGCTTACTCAGCAGAGATGAAGGCCAGACCTGGATAATGATGAATCATGAAAGATACAACACTGCGATTCGTAACTGAACGCGAGAGAGACTGCTTAGCGGTACGCTTCCAGGCGTAGCGCTAAGTGTTTTTTATAGCCACGATCCGCATAAGGGAGAGTAATGAAGCTTCCGGATGACAGCCTGATTAGCCACGCTGTCAAAAAAATGAATGACCGCCTGCAGGCGCGTGAGTCGGGAGAGCAAAATAACTTTGCGCGCGGCGGGCTGCTGTTTATGGGTAACGTGCATGATGCACTTCCCCGACGATTGTTGCTGGATACCCGGTTATCTCCTCTCGATAAAATGGCCTGGATAATTATTCGCCTGCACGCCCAGCATAACGATGGCGCGGTATTTCCTTCTTATGACGATCTGCAGCTTCAGCTGGCAACGCCGGGCAAAGGTAAAGCCTCCAGAGAAACCATCAGCCGGGTATTGCTTATGCTGCGCATTACCGGCTGGCTGAGCCTGTGTAAGCGCGTCCGAGATGATAAGGGACGAATAAGGGGAAATATTTATGCGCAGCATGACGAACCTCTGGCATTTGCAGATGCCGAGTTACTTGATCCTCGCTGGCTTCAGACGGTAGCGGAGGCGTGCTTTAGCAGCAACAAGACAATAAGCCAGACGGCAAAAACCATTATCAACGATGTTTGCCTTGATCCCGCCATGCGTCATCACCGAAGTCACCTGGCGGTTATAGAAGGGCGGCTGGGGGCAGCGCAAAATCCCTCTGACATGAAAAATCGTATGCAGCTAATGCATCCCGGTTCGGAATCCGAACCCGGTGACAAAGGCTATAAAATATTACCGGATTCGGATTCCGAACCCGGTGAAAAAGCCCCGGAAAACAACAGAGTTCGGGAACCGAACAGTTACGTACGTATTGTTAATAACAATACTAAAAATACATACGTACAGCAGGCATCTGCTCTGCCGGAGAAATTTGCCAGCCTGCTCAGTGAGCAAGACCGTAAAATGCTGAGCGCACAGCTTCAGGCGCTTCAGCCAGAACAGGCACAGCTGGTTTTGCAAAACCTCGCCAGGGCCATGAAAGAAGGCACTCTGCAAAATCCGGTGGGATGGATGCTGACCGTGCTCAAGAAAGCGCGAAAGGGCGAGCTTTACCAGCCGCAGAGGGAATCCATCGCTAAACCTGTACCCGCCCGGCCTGAGTACCGGCCAGTCCAGTCCGAACGGCCTTTGCGCCGGCAGGTCACTAATGACGCCCGCGTGCGGGACATCATTCAGCGTGTGCGATCTCACATTCATTCTGACCGCTCTGACAATGACTAAGTCAGCTTCCGGATGGGAGTGTCAGGCGCTCAGTGTTGCACGCTGCAACAAAGTACAAAAAGTAAGCAGTGTTGCAGCCTGCAACAAAGTGCGAAAAGTGAGCAGTGTTGCAGCCTGCAACAAAGTACGAAACGTAAGCAGCACTCCGCTCCGCAACTCCTTTTTCTGCGGAAATTTTCTGTTTCCGAAAACTGATTTTGAATTGTTCATTCGCTCCTCAGGAATGAGGATGCCCCTTCAGCATAATCGATGCCTTTGCCTAACAGGAGACAGCTATGGCCGAACAAACCCCCCCTCAGGCCGCACCACGCCGCTCGGGAGCCCTGCAGTCATCACTTTCCATCGACCTGCATTCACACTACGCCATTCGCCTGTGGGAAGGCCGGCGCCGGGATGAAATACCGAATCAGGGTAAAAAAAGACCAGAAATTATCGGTATGCCGCAGGCTATCTCGCGTGCAGGGTTGGCCGGGCGTGATTCTGCCGCTGGCAACCCTTATGCCGATCAGGTTCTCGTACGTCTTGAGGATGCGCTGAAAGCCGCTACCGACCGGATACATGAAACCATTGAAAAGGTTGAACGCGTCCTTTCGGCTATCCCGGCAGGTATCAATCTGTCTGACGTCTCATCCGTTGAGCCCCTGAATCTGGATGTCTTCAGCCGATCGCCTCTTGGCTACCGCTGCGTGTGGCTTCTGGTGCACTTTGACCAGCTAGCCCTCAAGGTTTTCCAGGCATTCCATTACGGTCTGATTTCGCTGTCGGAACGTGATCAGTACCTTAACGTTGGTGGTCACGCCGTGCGTCAGGTCTATGGCGTCATTCAGGGATACAAAACCGTGCCGGTGACCTATGACGATATCCGCAATAACACCGCCCGGGGCATCGCCGCTGCTGAAAAGCTTGGCAAAATTGATCCGGCCATCCTTTCCGGTGAAAAGCGATCCTCTTTTTCCCCGCTTCTGACAACCCCTGCTGAGAATGTCTGACATGAAAAACATACTGATTACCGGCGCCGTCTGCGCACTTCTTACCGGCTGTGCCGGCACCGACCTGGCCGCCATAAACAAGAACATCAGCGATACCGCTTTCAGCGTCAGTAAAACTCTGCGTGGCGGTGGCGAAGATCCAGGCAATGGCATGCCTGTAATGACAAAAGCGTCAACTGGAGCAACCGAAAGTGTCAACCGCGAATTCAGCGTGCCGGTTGACATCGATACCGCCGCTGCCCGTCTCAAGCGACACTACGGCTATGTCACCCCTGATGAGATCGCCCATATTCGCAATAAAGACCGTAACAGCCGCTGGGCCGCCGCCGCGATAGAAGACAGCCATCCGGTCTGGGAAGCTGTACAGGGCAGTTCTTACCGAATGGGCAGTGATGTAGGTGACAACGATCATATGGAGATTGAGCTGGAAAAAAACGGGGCCGGCACGCGCGCTTATGTCACATACCGGTCGCCGTCGGCATCGCACCTGACCGGCAGCGCATTTGAAAAGCTGATGACGGAAGTTAAGCAAGTCGCATCAGGCAAGGTCCGTTAATCCGGGAGGTCAGCTGTGCAGCTTTATCTTTGTGAAAAACCGTCACAGGCAAAGGATATCGCCAGAGTGCTGGGCGTCAGCCAGCGCGGGCAGGGATATATCTCAGGCGAGAACGTCACCGTCACCTGGGCGGTGGGGCATCTGCTGGAAACTGCCACGCCCGAGGCTTACGGTGAACAGTTCGGGCGGCCATGGCGGGCAAACGTGCTGCCGGTGATCCCCGAAACCTGGCAGATGGTGGTTAAGAAAGAAACGGCAGATCAGTTTGCCGTGATTAAAAAGCTGCTGAAAAAAGCCCGCGAGGTAGTGATCGCCACCGACGCAGATCGCGAAGGCGAAGTGATTGCCCGGGAACTGATGACGTACTGCGGCTACCGTGGCGCTATTCGCCGCCTGTGGCTGTCCGCGCTGGACGAGGGCAGCATTCGGCAGGCGCTACAGAACATGCTGCCCGGCGAGAAAACCGAAAAACTGTATCAGGCGGGCGTCGGCCGTTCGCAGGCCGACTGGCTTATCGGGATGAATCTGACGCGCCTGTACACCCTGAAGGCCGGCGAGGCCGGCCATGCGGAGATGTTTTCTGTGGGGCGGGTACAGACGCCGACACTCGCTATAGTGGTTAACCGCGACAATGAGATCGCGAACTTCACCCCCAAACCCTGGTGGCAGGTCAGGGCACAGCTGGAAAAAGACGGCGTGACTTTTCACGCCGAGTGGGTCGGCGCAGAACAATACTGCGACGAGGAAAAGCGCTGCATCAATCAGTCGATTGCCAATGCCGTTCTGCAGCTCTGCCAGAAAACCGGATCGGCTATCGTTCTGACCGCGGAGAAGAAGCGGGAAAAAACGCCCGCCCCGCTGTGCTTCGATCTCGGCACGCTTCAGCAGGTGTGCTCCCGAAAGTGGGGGATGGGGGCCAGCCAGGTACTGACCATTGCGCAGGCGCTTTATGAAACCCACAAGGCGACAACCTATCCGCGTACCGACTGCGGCTACCTGCCGCTGTCCATGCGGGACGAGGTGGCGGACGTTCTCCGGGCTGTTCTGGCATCCGACCCTTCGGTCGGTCCGGCGCTGTCGGGCCTGGACAAAAGCTTTATGTCCCGGGTATGGAACGATAAAAAAATCACCGCTCACCATGCCATCATTCCCACGCGCCAGGCATTTGATCTGGCGCGCCTCAGCTCAGACGAGCTGAAGGTGTATCAGCTTATTCGTCAGCACTATCTGGCGCAGTTTATGCCGCTGCAGGAATCTGACGTCACCGGCGCGACGTTTAACCTGGGAAACCAGCTGTTCCGGACGCGCGGACGCGTTACCGTGGTGCCCGGCTGGAAAACGCTGTTCAGCGGCCTGCAGGACGACGACGAGGCGGAAGGCGAAGAGGACGCGCCGGCCAGCCTGCCGCCGCTCGACAAAGGCGACGTATGCCGCGTGAAGGGCGGGACTGTAAAAGACAACGTGACGAAAGCGCCCGCGCCCATGACCGAGGGCACGCTGATTGCGGCCATGAAAAACGCGGCCAGCCTGGTCAGCGATCCCCAGCTCAAAAAGGTGCTGCGGGAAAACGCCGGGCTGGGTACGGAGGCCACGCGCAGCGGCGTGCTGGAAACGCTTTTCAAGCGTCGATACCTGGAGAAAAAAGGGAAACACATTCACTCCACTCAGATGGCCCGCGAGCTGATCGCCGCGCTACCGGAGACGCTGACCAGCCCCGGCATGACAGCTCTCTGGGAGCAGGCGCTGGACGATATCGCGCAGGGGAAATCGGATCTGCACGGCTTTATGCAAAAACAGGCGCAGTGGACGCGTCACCTGATTGAAAAGGGGCGCGCGCAGCCGTTTCACGTCACAGTGCCGGTCGGCCCAGACTGTCCGCTCTGCGGCAAGGCGATGCGTCAGCGAACGGGTAAAGAGGGCACGTTCTGGGGCTGCGTTCAGTACCCGGAATGCAAGGGAATCGTTGGTGAGGCCAACCGCAAAACAAAACGCCGGGCCGCCGGGAAGCGCAGGAGCAGCGGGCCAAAAGCCCCGGGCGTTTTACAGGTGGACGGTTGACATTGCGAACGCGCGGCCTAAAAATAAAAGGGCTTATCCGTCGTCTCTGACGACCACCAATGATTCAACAGCCTGAGAGAATCGCCTTCGGGTGGCTGAACAGAAAGCTCCTGTAGCCTGAAAGGGAGCGCACATCGTGTGGTACATCTGCGCACCTTTGGAAGCAGATATCGTCAACATATGGCACCTACTGCCTGACGATCAGGGTTTATTCAACTAACCAGACAGTCAGACTCACCTGAATCTGACTCCCCGACGGGAAGACTTCTCCCGTCCGGGCCGAAGTTTTCTCCGTCGATTTTTTTTGACCCCCGGAGATAACATCATGTCTGTAAACAACGCGCAGTCCGCCACCACCACGTCCGCCGCCAGCCGCAACGATTACTTTAACCTGACCATAAAAGGCCTGGGTTACCTGAGTAACGTCCGGCAGGTTAACGCGCAGTCCGGCACCTTCATCAGCTGCGTGATCAACGCGCTGTCCGGTCCGAGTGACAGTCCTTCCTACGTTCGTTTTGACGTAACGGTTGCTGGCAAAGAAGCCAGTAGCCTGATTAACCGCTGCCAGAAGGCGGTTGATGAGGATAAGAAGGTGCTGATCGGGTTTTCTCTGAGCAACCCGTCAACCGACATTTTTCAGCTGAAAAACGGTGAGCACGCCGGCGAAAGCCGCGTCAGCCTGAAGGCCCGACTGATCAAGGTAGACTGGATTAAAATAGGTCAGGACATGGTCTACAAACCGGAACGCAGCGATGCGCCGCCGGCACAGAGTGGCTCAGAGCAGGCGCCGTCCTACGCTGACAACTCGTTCTGATTTTACCCTCCCAAATCTGCCCTTTCACGGGCAGTTTTACGGCGTTTGCAGGGTTTTGACTGCCGCTGTAATCTCCACCATAATTCCCTAAAGGTTACTGACGATGCCTGTCATACTTCGGCTGAACGGTTTTCGGTTCTTTTTCTACTCCAACGAAGGCAATCCGCGTGAACCCGCGCATATCCACGTTTCCAAATCTGGCGCTGAAGCTAAGTTCTGGCTTGAACCCGTGGTGGCGCTGGCAAGAAATGACGGATTTGACTCACGGACCCTTAAAGAGCTGTTCGTACTGGTGAAGCTACACAAAACGACACTACTGGAGGCCTGGAATGACTATTTCAGCTAGAGACGTCCGGTTCGATGACTCCACCATGTGGGTTGAACTCACGGACGATCGCACGCTTGGCGTACCGCTGTCCTGGTTTCCGCGGCTGCTTGACGCCACGCCCGAGCAGCGCAACGACTACGAACTATCTCCCCGTGGCATACACTGGGACGCCCTTGACGAAGACATCTCCGTTGAGGGGCTGATACAGGGGCGCGGTGACATCACGCACCCTCCTCATCAGGTCGCCTGACGCGCCCTGCCTGAACGCTGACCCCGGTCGGCGTTTTTTTTTGGATCCGGAAAAAGAGTTGTTCGTGGAAGCCCGCTGAAGAGTTCCGCACAGTGATGCCTGTTCTGTCACCTACAGGAATCTTCAGATGAAACTACACGCCCTCGCCGCCGTTCTGCCCTTCGTGCTGCTGACGGGATGCGCCACGCCGCCCCAGAAGCTGCAGGAGCGGGCGCCCGTCCAGCCGACGCCGTCGGTCAGCGTCTCCCGCAACGTCCAGACTCCGGCCGACGATCCCTACGGGCGCGCGCCGGAGGTGGTGCGCTACGACCGTTACCTTCTGGTCAGCACCGACCCGCAGGCAGCCCAGCAGGATCCGCTTTCCCAGATTATTGACATCCGCATTCCCCCGTCCGTACAGCCCACGGTCGCCGACGCCATGCGCTATGCCCTGAAGCAGTCCGGTTACTCGCTCTGTCAGACCGGCCCGGCCAACGGCGTGCTATACCGGCAGCCGCTGCCGGCGGTGCAGTTTCAGCTCGGCCCGATGCGTCTGCGCACCGCGCTACAGGTAATGGCCGGCGCGGCCTGGCAGCTTGAGGTGGACGACGTGCAGCGCGTGGTGTGCCACAGCCTGCGCGCCGGTTATCAGCTTCCGGCCACCCAGCTGTCGCCGCGCACCGCCACACTGCCTGAGGCGTCCGGCAACACCATTTCCCCGCCGGTGATTCAGGGCCAGCCCGTACGCGGAGGGTTTCTGACAAAATGAGCAATCCCGCCCTTGATGAAGACGATTTCGCCGGTGAAGTGCAGCAGAAGCCACGCAAAGGCGCGGCGATTCTGCGCCGACTGCCGCTTTATGGCGGCGTCGCGGTGGCGCTGGCCGTGGCCGGCCTGACGTTTGTTTCCCTTAAAAGCGTGAGCGCGCTCGATCAGCGTCTCGCCCACGTCGAAAAACAGCAAAACGTGGTGTATTCGCAGGCGCTGACCCAGTCCGATCTTACGCCCCTGCAGGACAGCCTGAAGGCGTACGGTGGAGATCTGAAACGGCAGCAGCAGCAGATCGCCGCCCTGCAGGCCGCGCTGAAGGAGGACCGGAGCGGCCCGGCGCTTGTCGCCCTGCAGCAGGCCGTCGGCGATCTCAGCGCCGCCCGGCAGAGCATGCTGGCGCAGCTGTCCGGGCTCGACGCGCAGCTGAACGCGCTCCAGGACAAGACGAAAGAGACGCCTCACGCCAACACCCCGCCCGCCGTAAAAAAGCAGGCACCCGCTAAGCCACATCGTGCCGCCCATAAAGTGGCACGCCGGGCGCCGTTTGTGTTGACCGGCGTGGAAAAGCGGGGCACCACGTCCTTTGCCGCCGTAGCCCCGCAGGGCTTCAGCGACCTGTCGCAGATCCGCCTTATCGGCGAAGGCCAGTCCGTGCAGGGCTGGACGCTAATCGGCGCCGGATACGGACAGGCGCAGTTTCGGGTAAACGGGCACGTAACCACCGTTAACGTTCACTAACGGAGTCGAAATGAAGATAAAAGCACTGATTCTGTTGCTACTTACCTGCGGCGGCACCGCGTATGCGAGTATCCAGACCACTGACAGCCAGGGCCAGGCTACGGACGCGCAGCACACCGGGCAAAGCGCGGTTCAGGATCTGCAGCAGCAGGCGGGGCAGTGGGGGCTGAACCAGCAGGACTATCAGCGCTATAAGCAGCTGATGAACGGCCCCCGGGGCACGCAGTCGCCCGGCCTCGATCCACTCTCCACGCTCGGCATCGAGGCGCGCAGCGCAGAAGAGCGCCGTCAGTACGCCGAGAAGTGGGTAAAGCAGGAGTTTGCCCGCACGCAGAAAGAAATGGAATTTCAGCGCGAGGTGAACAGCGCCTGGCAGCGGCTGTACCCCAACACGCTGGCGGTTAACATGGGTAACGCCGCCGGCATTGCCCACGACACCGGCGGGCGACTGGCGCTGTTCGTGAAGTCTGCCGGATGCACTCAGTGTGACGCGCGACTGTCCGCCGTGCTGGCCGACGACCGTCCGGTCGATATCTATCTGGTTGACAGCCAGGGCGACGATGACGCGCTGCGCAGCTGGGCCAAAGCGCATCACATCCCGCTGGACAAGGTACGCAGCCGTGAGATCACGCTTAATCACGACGGCGGCCGCTGGATGCGGTTCGGCAACGGCATGATGCCCGTGGTGCTGCAGCAGGGGGAAAACGGATGGCAACTCGCAGCGTACTGACCGGCGCGGCCCTGCTGCTACTGGCGTCGGCAAACTGCTGGTCATCCGGTATGCAGATCGTACCCGACGGCTATACAAAGGTGGCGCGCCAGCATGGCGTGCCACCGGAGGCGCTGTATTCGGTTGCCCTGCAGGAATCCTCCCGCACGCTGCCTCGGGGCGTACGTCCCTGGCCCTGGACGCTGAACGTGGCGGGCAAGGGGTATCGCTACAAAACCCGGCTTGAGGCCTGGCAGGCGCTGCAGGTGTTCATGAAAACCCATTCCCTGAAGCGCATTGACGTGGGCATTGCGCAGGTCAACCTTGGCTGGAACGGCGATCACTTCACGTCCACCTGGGAAGCGCTGGATCCGTACACCAACCTCAACGCCGCCGCCGTTATCCTGCGCGAATGCTGGGACCGTAAGCCCGGCAGCTGGCTGGACGCCGCCGGCTGCTATCACCATCCCGCCGGCGGACAGGCCGCCGCGCGCTACCGCTCCTTTATCAGAACAAAGCTTGCCACGCTGCAGTCGCCGCCTTCGCAGCCGGCCCCCGTGGATAACAGCCCGGCGGCGGCTCCCGTGCAGCTGGCGGACAATACCCCTGTGCCCGCTGCTACTTCCAACACCGGATTCGTCTGGATTGAACCCAGGAGCCCGAGACCATGAAAAACGTCCGCTTTCTTGCCATGCCCCTCATCCTGCTGTCGCTCTCGTCCCACGCGGAGCTGAACGTGCTGGCCGACCTCGGAGGACAGAGCACGCAGGCCATCTTTGACGCGGTTAACCGACAAGACTCGCCAGCACCCGTTTCCGCGCCGCCCGCCCAGGGTGAAGCGGCCATGCTGCCCGTTATCACGCCGGAAATGTCGCCGGGCACGGTCAACCCGCGCGACCTGCAGCTGCCCGGGATCGGCGCGCTGTTCATCATCGGGGACGATGATGTATCCCGGTCCTGGCTGCGGCACAACGCGCAGCGTCTGTCGGCCAGGGGCGCCGTGGGGCTTGTCGTGAACGTGGACAGCCAGGACGCCCTTGACGGGCTGCGCGGCCTGGCGCCCGGCATGACCCTTGCCCCGGCCTCCGGTTCGGATCTGGCGCGCCGCCTGCAGCTGACGCATTACCCCGTGCTTATAACCGACGGCGGGCTGACCCAGGAGCCCGCGCCATGATGGGCACGCCCCAAACCGTTGCCCTGCTGCTGTCGGTCAATCCTCTGCTGGCCGCCGGGCTTGTTGTCCTGCTTATCGTCGTCGCCTGGCTGTTTCGCCGGGAGACGGCCACTGCCCGTCGGCACCGTCGTTATCGCGCCACCGCAGCGCGCGTGCATCAGCGCCTGCGCGAACTGAACGGCGACGGCCAGCGGATGAGCTATCTGCGCAAAATAAATCCCTACGTTTTTGAGGAGCTGCTGCTGCTTGCCTTTGAGCGGCAGGGGTTGAAGGTCGAGCGCAACGCGTCCTACAGCGGTGACGGCGGCCTGGACGGCAAAGTGTTTATCAACGGCGAGTGCTGGCTGATACAGGCCAAACGCTATAGCCGGGCCATTTCCCCCGGTCACGTCCGGGATTTTGATGCGCTGCTCTCCCGCGCCGGCCAGCGCGGCTTTTTTATCCATACCGGCAGAACCGGGCAGATGAGCCAGGCCGTCTGCCGTACCTCTTCCCGGCTTAAGATCATCAGTGGGCAAAACCTGCTGAGGCTGCTGTCCGGCATCTCACTAAAGGAATGGTCCCATGAGTAACCGCTACGTTATTGAAGCGCTGCTGCGCCCGGCTGTTGAGCTGAACACGGCCGCCGTGGCGGGTACCGCCGCCGTGGTGTGCGTCACAGCGCCCTGGGCGGTCGCCCTTGCCCCCTCCGTCAGCTACGTTACGGCAGGCGGCTTTGCCGTGTTGTCCATCGTGCGGGCGCGTCAGGGCATGCAGGTGATCCGCTACCGGCGCAACCTGCGCCGGCTGCCGCGCTACGTGATGACATCCCGGCAGATCCCACTGAGTAAGCGACGGCTCTTTATAGGCAGGGGATTTCGGTGGACGCAGACGCATACCCAGCGCCTGCGCGACACGCTGCGCCCCGAGGTCGCCCACTATCTGCAGCCGTCCAGGCTGTACCAACTGGCGCGCCGCGCCGAGGAGGCCACGGAAAAGCGGCTGCCCGCGCTGAGCAAACTGCTGAACGCCGACTCTGTTCTGAATCCGGTTCGCCCGCTGCCGCCGGTCGGCGGTAACCCGGCGATACATGGCATCGAACCTAACGAAATCGACGTCACGCTGGATCTGCGCGAGCGTGTGGGGCACACGGTGGTCTACGGCACGACACGCGTGGGTAAAACCCGGCTGGCCGAGTTGCTGATCACCCAGGACATCCGGCGCGGCGACACCACGATTGTGTTTGATCCGAAAGGGGACGCTGACCTGCTTAAACGCGTGTGGGCAGAGGCGCACCGCGCCGGTCGTGGCGAAGAGCTGACCATCTTCCACCTCGGGTGGCCCGACATATCTGCCCGCTATAACGCCGTGGGGCGCTTCGGGCGTGTTTCTGAGGTGGCGTCGCGTGTGGCCGGACAGCTGAGCGGCGAAGGCAACAGCGCCGCATTCCGGGAGTTCGCCTGGCGGTTCGTGAACATCGTGGCGCGGGCGCTCGTTGCACTAGGAGAAAGGCCGGACTACACGCTAATCACGCGCTACGTGAACAACATCGCCGACCTATACCTGCGCTACGCGGTGAAAGTCATTACAGACAAGCTTCCCGACCTGAGCAAGCAGATCGAAAACAACCTCAAACTCTTTGGTGATGATGACGTGCCCCGCAACATGCAGGGACAGCCGGATGCCGTGCGCATCTGGGCGTATGAGGTGGCGTTGAGCTCCGAACTGGGACAGCAGCTGTACGACCCGATACTGGACGGCCTGCGCTCTGCCGTGCGCTACGACCGGACCTACTTTGACAAGATAGTGGCATCCCTGCTGCCACTGCTGGAGAAGCTGACCACGGGCAAAACCGCCGAGCTGCTGTCGCCCGACTACCTCAACATGGACGACCCGCGTCCGATCTTTGACTGGGAGCAGGTGATCCGTAAAAAAGGCGTTGTGTACATCGGCCTGGACGCGCTGAGCGACAGCGAGGTAGGTAGCGCCGTGGGCAACAGCATGTTTGCCGATCTGGTGAGTGTGGCCGGCCACATTTACAAGCACGGTATCAACGCGGGCCTGCCAGGGGCGGATGATCGCAAAAATCCGATTAACCTTCACTGTGATGAATTCAACGAGCTGATGGGCGATGAGTTTATTCCCCTGATCAACAAGGGCGGCGGCGCAGGAATGCAGGTCACGGCCTACACGCAGACGTCCTCTGATATTGAGGCGCGTATCGGCAGCGCGGCCAAAACCTCCCAGGTACAGGGTAACTTTAACAACCTCATCATGCTGCGTGTGCGTGAGAACCGGACGGCAGAGCTGCTGACCACGCAGCTGCCGCAGGTGGAAATCTACAGCAAAACGCTGGTCTCCGGGCACCAGGATTCAGCAGACGTCACCGTTAATCACGACTTTACCTCCAGCACGCAGGACCGCGTCGGCACGATCAAGGTGCCGCTGCTGGAGCCGTCGGATATTGTATCGCTGCCGAAGGGCCAGGCGTTCGCTCTGCTTGAGGGTGGGCAGCTCTGGAAAATCCGCATGCCGCTGCCGGCCGGTGACGCCGCCGACGAGCACATGCCGGACGATATTAACCGCCTGGCCGAAGAGATGCGCCGGAACTACCACAGCAGCGAAGGGTGGTGGAACGGCGGCGCGGCCGGTCCCGGTGCCCTGAAAGGAGAAGACAATGGCTGAACCCCGTCGTAACGTCACGCCACAGAACCCACAACAGCAGCCGATTCCGCCACGCGAGCACGGGCTGATTTACAACCTGGTCTGGGGCTGGCCGTGGAAGCTAGTCGGCATGATTTTGGCTTCTCTGTTCCTAAGCCTGATTGTGGAATACATCGGTATCGCGTTCTTCTGGCCGGAAATGGGCGCCGCACATAGCCAGCAGGTGATGACCACGGAAATGGGCTACCTGTCGTCGGATTTCACCCGCAGCTTGCTGCTCTCGGAACCTTCCGTTACCGTCACGCACTGGATCACTTTTGCCTATCAGTGGGCCTTTGTTGACAGCGGTTTCGTTGGCTGGGTGCAGTCGATGTATGAATCTGAAATGAACAGCGGCAACGAAATTTCCCGCCAGCTGAAATCGGCCAGCGGCTGGCTCGCCAGCTATCTGCAACAGTACCTGCTTGCCAGCGTCTGGGTGGCCGTGGTGACGCTTATCCGGGTTACGATACTCACGCTCTCCATCCCATTGTTCGTGCTGGTCATTGCCGTGGCCGTGGTGGAGGGGCTGGGGCGTCGCGACCTGCGTCGCTATGGGGCGGGTTATGAGTCCTCGTTTTTATATCACCGTGCGAAAAGGCTGATTAAGCCGGCGGTATACATACCGGCAATGGCGTACCTGTCGTGGCCGTCGGCGGTCTATCCCAACCTACTTTTGCTGCCCGCGGCCATCATGCTGGGGCTTGCCATTACGGTAACCACCGCGTCCTTTAAAAAGTATCTCTGATCTCCATGGGCCCGCTACTGCGGGCCATTATGTCCACACCGGTGGGGCGTGTCTTTACCTATGTCACCCATAATCGGATATCTTTTTCCGGCCCTCCTTATCGTAGTGCTCTACTATGCCTACTCATCGCGGGACACAAATCTGCGTGCAGCTCTGAAAGAGTTTTGCGCTGCATCAATGAGAAGGCGGCCACGCAGTAGGGCGCAGAAAAAATTCGTATGAATCAGCTGACCGATCGGTTACAGAGGGCGCTATTTCTCCGGGATTAACAGGCAATGAAATACGGCGTTTTTCAGCCCTGTTTTACTTAAGAGCGTCACCTAATCCTTTCCAGTGATTTTCAATGAACTTACCAAAATGATCAAAATCAATTTGCTTTTCCTCAAGAAGCTTCAAATGACTCTTAAATTCCTCAGACCAGAGATAGAGAGCGTCCATATCCACCCGTTTATTATCTTTCATAGGGCCGAATGAATAATCATATGCAATGCTTTCAAGGTTAACTTTATTAGTTGATTCGAGGTATAGCTTACCGGCCTTTGCGGGTTTATCAAAAAGCACAATATTTTTAAGGTCTTTTTTATGAGCTTGCTTAAAATAGCTCGAAATGATGAATCCATCATATCCCCGCGATCGGATCTCATCAGAAAGTTCCTGACATAAGGGGTATTCATTTTTATCGCTGAAAACTAGCTTGTTAATCAAGATGCTTATACTCTCGAACTGTGTTCCAGGCGGGTCAGTTACACGGGTAAGGTCGAGTAGTTTTAGCTCTTTGCCTACCTTGAAAGTGGCTACTGCAATCCAGTCGCTGAGTTTGACACGTACTTCATGCAGACACGTTTCGACCTCAAACGATCCATAAAAGATATGCTCACCATTCCGATTATATCGACCTTCTTTTGGAATCGGATTTGAGTCAAACTCTTCTGTCAATGCTGGCGGGAGTTCATCACCATTTCTGGCTCTAAAAATCTGTGTATTAACCTCCAGAAATATCGTTTCGCAGGCGCTGATCACATCAGCCCAGATTTTTTGACGTTCTAAACCTGTGACATTATTAATTACCAAATCTTGATAGTGTGTAGTTGCGCCGATTTTATGTAATGGAGGCCCGTAATGATAAAGACGCAAAGGCTTAAACTGACTCAGCAGTGCTATGTCTGAATCCAGCTCTGAATCAAACTTTAACTCATTGATTCCTTTTGTTTTTATGTTGTATATGGGAGCCCTGCCCCCTAAGGAAGGGGGAATGGATCCTTCCACAAAGAATGCATAAGCCAGCTTCTCAACACCTTCAGCATTCAGATATTTGCTTGTATGTCCACATACCTCAAAATTATGCTCACGGTCTGAGGCTAATCCTTCGGCCATCCATTTTAGCCCCATGTTCTTTATGCAGGCCACGCATGTTTTATTGTCTGATATCATTATTCATTCTCAAGAAAATTATCTAAGCGGTATAATAAGAGAACGTTTACTTCCTTTGGATATTATTTTTGATTTGTCCCTGAAGGCGATTGCGCGGATATTTCTCTTTAACATTTTATATGAAACCTCAGTTGCTACAGGAGATGAGTTTACAACGCTACTTACGTCCTGCATCGAACAGATGAATACCATACGATCATGCCACCAGGACGATTTATAGCTCGCGGCCAAATCCCGATCAATCCATGATAAAAAATCAATCATTTGGTTATGATATTCTTTAAGGTGGTCACAGCATTCCTTTATATTTTTAGGCTTTGTCTTTATTATTTTTCTGTTTTTAGGAAATCCGGTGCGGGGTGAATTTACCTCTTCCAGCATAGGTCCCATTTTCCATAACGGTTCATGATGAGATATCCGATTACGTATTGAGTGGATCATATCAAGTCGACAATCCAGTTTAAACTCAACCCGAGTTGTAACTGCTGTATTGCTGAAAGGTGCGTAAGGAAAGGATTTTGCAATAATGTTCTTGTGATCTTCTCCCGCATTACCCAGATTTGAGAAAATATACCGCCAGAAACCAAATGTTAATCCTGAAATCACGTCATCAGGGCTTTTTGGATGCTTGTGGGCGACGTATTTTCCGCGCATACTTTTATGGGTGATCGAAGTGATCAGCAATAGTGGCTCTCCACTAAAATTAACTGCGTGATACCAGTTGCAAGATTTTTTTTTCCCATAAGTCTGAGTCGGAACTTTATTCGTAGCAAATTGCTTCTTAACAGAACCATTGGCCACCATGTTTTTGGTGGTCTGAAAGTGTTCATCACTCAGTACAGTATGAACCTTATTTCTAAGTGCTATTTCAATTAGTGAGATCAGTTTCCATAGCATCTCTGCGAGCTCACTGTTCCAGTGATACAGCGCCACGAGCTGATCATCTGCAGGAGGCGAACCCGCTGTAAAAAAGAAGGCTCTGTATGACTGCATGCGTGCTTCAGAAAGGCACTCCAAGTATGAAGGTACATTTATAACTTGCATTCTATGCATATTTCCTTATTCTTATCCCTGTAAGCACACTAGCATTAACTCACTTATCCGACAATCGGCGGGTCTTTGGGGCTAGATGGAGCCATATTTTCTGAATGATTTCAGAGCACAGAGGGCCACTCACATAGAGTGGCCCTCTGTGCATCTAGCCTTTTGCTCCCTTCTCAAAACTATATACGTATAGATAGTGCACATCTACCTCTCCCTCTCCCCATTTAGAGCACTACCGCTTCGCTTAAATAATAATTGGCTGCACACTTAGAGTTAACCGGAATCTAACTAACATTCGTGTAAAGGTTGCGATGGTTTATCTGATCCTAACTCTGACAATGTCAGCTTCTCGCTCATAGCGGACTTTAATGTCTTAACAGCGTAACCACTGCTTTTACCAAGCTGGACGACGTTACCTGAACTCGTTTCGGGTAACGTCGTCAGCAGGCAAGCCGCGTAGCGGTGCGACAGCAGCATTTAATAGTTACAACACCCTAATATATTTTGAGCACGTCACCCCGCATAAGCCTCTCCTAATTAATTTTCATTTTCGGGTAATGAGTTAACGGCTGACCCGTCCAGCCGGATTCCGCATCCTTACCGCACCAAACAACCACTGGAGGTGCATATGAAATCTTATCGCCCGGTAGCCCGACTTTTTCTGTGTGGCGGCGTGCTGGGCCTTTCATCTCTCACGGCGCTGTCAGCTCAGGCATCTGAAAAGGATGAACTGGCGTCCGCCCAGCGCATGATCGTTCAGGTGCAGGCGTCCCTGGAGCGTGCCCGGGTGGCCGCCGCTCAGGAGGATACCGCAGAACGTGGCCGCTACTTCTTTGACTACCAGCGCGCCACGGCAGATCTGCGCACCATCAGCGCCGGCATCGATCGTTACATTGAGCCGTCCCGGGCACAGCCTCGCGATCTGTCAGGCGTGTCAGGCAATTACCGTCGGGAGCGTCCCTGATGGCAATGACTCAGGCGCAGGTGACGGCCTTTAAGGCAGCTTCGGGCGACCTGGACCCCGCAGCGATGCACCTCTTATGTCTTGGTCTGCTGTTCGCCACGCTGTTTACCTGGGTCGCCTGGGCCGCCATTGACCTTTACTCGGGCTGGGCCAACCAGCGGGTGAGGGAATCAGCAGTAAAAAGCCTTTTTATACGGGGCATCGTTTTAGTCGTAATCAGTATCTGGATGTTCGGAAGTTAATTTTTTCAATCACTTAAACAGGAAATATCATGTCAAATATTGCGTCTTTAGTTTCCATTACGCGTTCCGGCGTGCGTAAAAGCTGGGCCCGTGCTACCACGCTGGTGACCCTGAGTGCTCTGTCGGTTGGTAATGCTATGGCGGATCTGCCGGCTGTTGAAGCCCCAACCTCGGGCGGCGGCGGCGGCGGACTGATGACTACTATCAAAGGTTATTTTCAGGACGGCATCATTCTCATCGGGCTCATCATTGCCGCCGTGTGCTTCCTGAAGGTTGCGGAAGCCGGCATCACCACGTTCAGCGAGGTCCGCGACGGGCGCGCCACGTGGGGTAAATTCGGCGGAATTATGATCGTAGGCGTTGTGTTGCTGGTTCTGGTTATCTGGCTGCTGGGCAAATCCGCCGAGATTGTTACCTGATAAGGAGCGGTGTGAATGGCGACCATCCGAGATATGCCGGATCGTCTCAATTCAGAGCCAGTCGTATTCCGGGGGTTCACCACCCCCGAGTTAGGCCTGGCTGCCTGCATCGGAGTCGTTCTGGGCTTGATCATTTCACTGCCCTTTGCACTTTTTCTCAGCTGGCTGGTTATCCCCACGGGGAGCCTGCTGTTTCCGCTGGTGTTTATCAGCTTTGGCGGAAAGTGGCTTGCCCGCAAAAAGCGCGGCAAGCCCGAGAACTATATCTGGCAGATGTTCGCGCTCAGAAAGCGCCACATGGGGATCGGTGATCCGAAACTGATCGTCGATTCCCGGCGCTGGTCTGTGCGCCGGAGTATACCAATCAGGAGTACCAAATGAGTCGTTTTCGCCACGCGGTTAAGGGCCGCGATCAGCATATTTTTACCCTGAGGGCGGCCTGCTTCGTGTTGCTGATACTGCTGATGACCGCTCTGGGTGGCTGGATGCGCGCCCCGGAGAAGCTGACCATTCATATTCCACCCGACCTGCGCAAGGGCAGCACGCGTCCCGTGTGGGAAGTGCCACCGCCGACCGTTTACAGCTTTGCGTATTACATTTTTCAGCAACTTAACGCCTGGCCGAAAAACGGCAAAGTGGACTATCCCGCCCGTATTGAGTCGCTTTCACCGTACCTCACGCCACAGTGTAAGGCGTTTCTTAAAGAAGATTCAAACCAGCGGGATGCCAAAGGCGAGCTGACTGACCGCGTGCGCGTTGTTTATGAAATTCCCGGCAGGGGTTACACCACTAAAAGCGTCGAGGTTATCGACCGGGACAACTGGGTCGTCCGCCTCGATCTGATTGCGGATGAATACTACCTCACCGAGCCGGTCAAACGCGCAACGGTACGCTATCCGCTGAGAGTCGTTCGCTGGGATGGCGATTCTGAAACCAATCCCTTCGGACTGGCACTGGACTGCTACGAGGGTATCCCGCAACGGCTTTCAAAGGCAGAAAATAAGGGAACATTGTGATGATTTGCTCAAAGATGACCTTCAGCTCCCGCGCCTGCCTGGTGGCGCTGTCGCTCACACTGCTGCCCGCCGCGATACTCAGCTCAGCATCTGCCCGCGCCGACGAGCTGATGAAGTGGGAACGCGTTCCCCTGCAGATCCCCCTGAAAACAGGTACCGAGCGCGTTATTTTTGCTGACAAAAACGTACGCGTCGGCTTTCCGCCCGCGCTGAACGGCAAGCTGCGCGTGCAGAGCACCGGCGGCGCGGTTTACCTCAGAGCGGAAAGCGACTTCCCGCCAACCCGCCTGCAGCTGCAGGACATGGAATCGGGCGAGGTAATCCTGCTGGACGTTCGTGCCACTGGTAAAGGCCCGACCGAGCCGGTCAAAATCATCTACAGCGGCGACGTCAGCACGGCCAGCAGCGCCGCTGAAGCCGGCTCCCCGGCGTCCGGCGCGGAGGGAGATAAACCGCAGGCTAAACGTAAAAAAGTCGGCTACAAGGCGCCTATTCCTGTCCTGCTGACGCGCTATGCTGCGCAGAACCTGTACGCCCCCGTACGCACGGTTGAAGGGGTGCCGGGTATTCATCCGGTTAATCCACACCTGCCGTCGCGCATTACCACGCTTTACCCCTCGGCACCTGTGACCGTGTCACCTGTAGCCGGCTGGGGCGTAGCTGGTCGTACGGTGGTGGCGCTGCGGGTGCGGAACGACTCTCCACAAAAGATCGTGCTCGATCCGCGGGAGCTACAGGGCCAGTTCGTCACCGCCACCTTCCAGCATCGCTGGCTGGGAGCCGCCGGCACGCCGGAAGATACCACCACGCTTTACCTGGTCACCGCCGGCCGCGCCGATGAGGCATTCGTGCGTGAGCCCTCTACTGCCCGCAAGGCCGTCCGTTCCGCCCAGAAGGTGATCCGCTATGAAGATTAAGTCAAACGGCCTGGTCAAGGTCCTGGTGCCGGCGGTGCTGATTGCCGGCGTCTTTGTGGTCGTTAAAGGCCACAACAGCAAACCGTCCGAACCGGCGCAGCCCTCAGCGCAGAGTTCGCCAGCGCTTGCGAACCTGACGCCGCAGGAGCTCAAGGCCATCGGGGTTGAGGGCGACACGCCGCAGGACACACTGCGAACCATCGTAGGCTCGCTCAACGCCGTGCGCCAGCAGCAGGCCACACTGAACAAACAGAACGCCGACCTGCTGGAAGAAAACCGCAAGCTGCGCGCTCGCAACCAGAACGTGTCCGGACAGGTTAACGAGGCGGTACAGGGCGTACAGAAAGGGTTCAGCGAGCGCGAAAAGCAGCTGCGTCAGCAACAGAATACGCTGACGTCGAAAATTAACGACCTGACCTCCCAGCTGCAGAGTACCGGTACAGGGCTGGCCGACAAGGCCGCCGGCCAGGACGGCGACATACCGCTGGGCCTCGGGCTGGACGGAATGGGAAGCGGGAACGGCAGCCCGGCTGCGGCGGGTAATGACGGCATGATGTGGGTAACGCCACAGGACGGTAAAAGCACAGCTTCCGGCCAGAGCAGCAACGGATCAGGTGCCGGCACCAGCGGCACAACGGCCTTCCCGACCTCATTCATGAGCGACAATGCGATTACAAAGCAGAAAGCAAACTACGAGCAGCAGGTAAAAGGATCGACCAGCGAAAAGGGTGAGGAAGACGAGGCCGAGCCGGTCTATACCCTGCCGGAAAACTCCACGCTTATTGGTAGCCGCGCCATGACTGCCCTGCTGGGCCGCGTACCAGTTAACGGCACCGTGACCGACCCATATCCCTTCAAGGTGCTTATCGGTAAAGACAACCTGACCGCCAACGGCATCGAGCTCCCGGACGTAGAGGGCGCGATCGTGTCCGGCACGGCCTCGGGCGACTGGACCCTGTCCTGCGTCAGGGGCCAGGTGAGCAGCATTACCTTCGTGTTTACCGACGGTACGGTGCGCACCCTGCCGAAGCCCGACCGCAGTGGGCGCGCAGGCAACAGCAGCGGTCAGAACGCCCGCAACGGCGACAAAGACACAGGTACAAACGGCGGCATCGGCTGGATTTCCGACGAGAACGGCATTCCGTGCATTTCCGGCACGCGTAAATCCAACGCATCCACGTACCTGCCGACGCTGGGCCTGCTGGGCGCCGCAGGTGCCGCCGGCGATGCAGTGGGCCAGAACCAGCAGACCAGCCAGACCAACGCCTACGGCGGCGTCACCTCCACGCTGACCGGCGACGCCGGACAGGCTGTGCTCGGCAAGGCGCTTTCCGGCAGCTCCGACGAGATCACCGAGTGGGTGAAGCAGCGCTACGGCCAGACCTTTGACGCCATTTACGTTCAGCCGGGCGCGCACCTCGCCGTGCACATCACTCGCGAGCTGGCAATCGACTATGAAGACAAGGGCCGCAGGGTGCGCTACGACTTCACCATGCCCGGTGAAGACGGCAGCACCGGCGGGCTCGACTGAGGAGAAATAACATGCAGATTTCAGCAACGCTTGGCGTTTTTGTACTGGTCGCGGCCGCCACCCTGACGGGCTGCTCCACGTCAAAGGATGAGATGCTTCCGGCGGGCGACAGCAACATGCTGGAGCTGTGGAACGGCACGGACGGCGAAAGCGGACCCTCGCGCGGCGTGGAGGGGCGCGCCGCCCTGCGCCGCGCCCTGACAGACGGCGAACAGCAGGCGGCCGCCGGCGACGATCGCAGCTACAGCCGCACGCAGGAGTCGGAGATCAGTCAGCAGTTTCCACGCCTGCCGAATCCAGACATGGTGATGTACGTTTTCCCGCACCTGGCGCACGGCAACACGCCCGTGCCGGGCTACAGCACCGTTTTCCCTTTCTATGACCAGACGCAGTACGCGATGCCAGGCGAACGCACGGAGGCGCTCTAATGTTCGGACTCTTTAAAAAAAACCAGCACTCGCGACAAGATTCACCTGAAAAAAGCATCCCGGAGCCGCTGACGCGTCCGGGAAATATGACGCTGAATGATGAAAAGCGTGTTTACGCGCATAACCCGTCCGTCGTGGACTACCTGCCCTGGGCGGAGTTTCTGGACGAAGAACAGTGCCTGCTGCTTGACGATGGCGTCTCGGTTGGGGCTGTGTACGACATCACCCCGGTAGCTACCGAGGGACGTCCCGACACACGCCTTGAGCAAATCCGCGATGTGATTGAGGACGCCCTGCAGGACAGCTTTGATGACATTGAGGCCAATCCCTGGATCGTGCAGTTTTTCTGCCAGGACGAAAACGACGTGGACGCCTATCTGGACAAGCTGCGCGGGTACGTCAAGCCACACGCGCAGCACACCGAATTTACCGAAGCGTGGCTACAGGAAACCGAAAGTCACCTGCGCGGCATCGCCAGGCCGCAGGGGCTTTTTGAAGATAAGCTGATCACCGGACAACCCTGGCGCGGCCAGCAACGGCGGACCCGCATGGTCGTATACCGCTGGGTGGATAAAAACAGCCGCGACCTGATGCCTCCCGTCAGCATGCTGAACCAGGCGTGCGAACGGCTGTGCGGCGCCCTCTCCAGCGTCAACATCGGCTGCACGCGCCAGAACGGCCTGCAGGTCCACGCCTGGCTGCTACGCCTGTTTAACCCTGCACCAGAGGGCATGGATAAGGAAAGCTTTTACCGTGCGGCGGCCTATGAGGATAGCCGCAACACTCCGGACGGCACGATCCCCGTTGAAAACGATTTCTCCGAGACGCTGCTGTTCACGCCGCCGCGTTCTGACGTAGAGAACGGCGTGTGGTGGTTTGACGATCTGGCGCATTCAGCGCTGTCGGTTGAGCGGCTGCGTAAGCCGCCGACGCCGGGTACCCTGACCGGGGAGAAAAGCCGGGGCGAGAAAAAGGTCAATGCTCTGATGGACATGTTTCCCGAAGGCACGATGCTATGTATGACCATCATTGCGGAGCCACAGGACACGCTGGAAGAGAAATTTAACCGGCTGGCAAAGAACGCCATTGGGGAAAACACCGAGTCCGGACGTGTGCGCCAGGACGTGGCCGCCGTAAAGGAGTTGCTGGGCAGCCGGCACAAGCTGTACCGCTCCGCCATCACGTTCCTGCTGCGTGCAAAAGATATGACCGACATGAATCGAAAGCGCATCGAGCTTTCCACAGTGCTGCTCAACGAGGGGCTGCAGCCCGTCCGCTCCGAGCACGAAGTTGGCCCGCTGAACGCCTGGTTGCGCGCGCTGCCGATGTGCTTTAACCCCCAGAGTGACAAGAAGCACTGGTACACCCGCCTGACGTGGGTTCAGCACCTTGCCGGCCTGCTGCCCGTCACCGGACGGGAAACCGGCACCGGCAACCCGGGTTTCAGTTTTTTTAACCGGGGTGGCGACGTGCTCAACTTCGATCCGCTTAACAAACACGACCGCTCGCAGAACGCGCACATGCTGCTGTTCGGGCCAACCGGGGCGGGCAAATCGGCCACCCTGTGCTCGATGCTCTGCCAGCTGATGGCCGTACAGCGTCCACGTCTGTTTATCGCCGAGGCCGGCAACAGCTTCGGCCTGACGGCGGACTACTTTGAAAGCCTTGGCCTCACGGTGAATAAGGTCAGCGTCAAGCCTGGTAGCGGCGTATCGCTGCCGCCGTTCGCCGACGCGCACAAGCTGTTTGAGGTGGACGCGCCGGCGCCGGCGGTAAATGAAAGCGATCTGCCAGAGATCGACGAGGACAGCGGGGACGAAGAGGGAGACGGCAATGAGAAGCGCGACATCCTGGGCGAAATGGAAATCTCAGCCCGCATGATGATCACCGGCGGCGACCCGAAGGAAGACGCTGCGCTCAGACGCGCTGACCGGGCCATGATCCGCGAAGCGCTGCTGATGGCCGCAAGGCAGAGCCTGAATGAAAATCGCCAGATGCTGCCGGGCGATCTGCAGAACGCACTGAACCGCATATCCGTGGAGGAGGCCAGTGAAGGCGGCCAGATCCGCAATGAGTCGCGTCGGGCAAAGGCGGCTGAAATGGCTGAGTCACTGGGCATGTTCACTCAGCCCGGCAGCTTTGAGGCTGAGCTATTCAATCAGGAGGGCGCACTGTGGCCGGAGGCGGACGTTACGCTTATTGACCTGGGCCACCTTGCACGCGAGGGTTACGAGGCGCAGATGGCGCTGACTATGGTATCCCTGACCAATACTGTTAACAACATTGCCGAACGCGACCAGTATCGTGAGCGCGACATCGTGTTTACCGTGGATGAGGCACACATTGTGACCGTTAACCCGCTTCTCGCGCCGTACATGACTAAAGTGGTCAAGATGTGGCGTAAGCTCGGCGCGTGGCTCTGGCTTGCTACCCAGAACCTGGAGGATTATCCGGCGGCTGCAGGTAAAATGCTGAACATGGCCGAATGGTGGATCTGCCTGACCATGCCTAAGAAAGAAGTTGAGGACATCGCCCGCTTTCGCACGCTTTCCGAGGAGGAAAAGACCGTGCTGCTGTCTGCCAGCAAACTTTCCGGGTGCTATACCGAGGGTGTGGTGCTATCGAAAAAAATGCAGGCACTGTTCCGGGCCGTGCCGCCCAGCCTGTTTCTGGCGCTGGGCATGACGGAGAAGGAAGAGAAAGCGGAGCGCAAGGCACTGATGCGTAAACATAACTGTTCAGAGCTCGATGCTGCTATTCTCGTAGCAAGAAAACTGGATCGTCTGCGTGGACTGATGACGGCTGAGTCGGCTGGGATGCCGGAATACAACGATAAAAGAGAGAAGCTGACCGCATGATTAAGCTTAAATACGCGAGCCCTGTAACACATACCCCTGCGGCCGATGAGACGCCCACGCCGACTCTTTTCGGCCTGTATCCGCAGGGTGAGCCTGTCGCCACGCAGAGCACCCAGGATCGGCTTGAGGCGATGAAAGGCGCGCTGAAGGATCGATTGCAGCCACCGGTCGCCATTACCTGTAACCCGCACCGGATCGGGAAAAACAGCTGCGTCGCCATTCATTTGGAAGATAGCCGGGGCAAGCGCGCGGACATTCTTGTGACCCAGGAAGGCCGCGCCAGCCTGCCGCTGGACAATGAATTTGACTCGCCGCGCTGGTACGTCAATGTGCCTGATGCGGCGGATATGGTTTATATGACGCTCTGGGTTAACAGTGTGTTTGAGGATTAATGCCTGTTGTTATCAGATAAAGCCACCGGCCTGCAGGGCCGGTTTTTTTTTACTTTTGCGTGTGTGCAGATTTTTTTCTGCTGATGTATAAATGAATCATTAACTCATAGTAAAAATCGCTGCACGAGGGGAATCATGGCTGGCGGATACTGGGAAAAAGGTCAAAATCCATACTGGAATTACGACTCTGATGCAGCGCTAAATGATCTGCGAAGACTCGCTGCAGAGGGCGAGGCACATAGTGCCAAAACTGAAAATATACAATTGAGGTCACAAGCAGAACTCGATAGTCAGATGCAGCAGCAGCAAAATACTGCTGCCTTAAATATACAAGCTAATTTAAACGTTCAAATAAAGAATCATAAAGAGGCTTTTTTTAGGTTAGCAATTCGCTCCAACACCTTCGTTAGAGCACTAAACGAAATGATGGAAAACCACCCTGAACTTAAGGAGGAAATCCTTGATTTAATTCAGGAAAAAAGAAACGAATGCACCACGCAGGAGTATAGAGAGAAATGGTGGCAATGGGTAAAAAATTCAGATATCAATATTGAGCATGAGTATCTGAAATTCCCATACAAAGAGCGTGAGCTAAAAAAATAATATTTACCTCTCTATATTTTTATCAATCGGATGACTTTATTCTGGTTCTTATCAGTAAAGTTAAGACATAGGTCGTTAAGTCTGCTTCTGGCACCTTAGGACTGTCTGTAAATTTTCAAAAACTGGAATAGAGTTTACTGCTGAATCCCTGAACACGCGCTGTCACGCTGGGACCCTGATACCCGTGACGGAGATTTGCAATGCGCATCAGGACAATCATGTTTTTTTCCCTGCTGATACCGATCCAGGTAATGGCAGGCACCGTCGTTTTCACCGACGCTCAGCACCCTCCCCTGAACATTACCGCCGATACTGAAATTGTCTGGCTGGACGGACCCGATCGTCTGCAGCAGGCTATTTTCGGTGATTTGTCGTCAGATCCTCAGCAGGCTACCCTGCAGGCTCAGCAGGTCATTCAGTCACCAGACTGGCCCCGGAAGCAGGCGCAAATTGCCGGCGCCTATCGTCAGGTGGTCCACGCCTGGGAAATTGGCCTGCACAAGTACCCAGCCGTCGTATTTGATGATCGGGACGTGGTATATGGCACGGCCGACGTGGCGCAGGCCAGCCTGTACCGCACGCAGGGGGCAGGCTGATGCCAGGGTCATTCAGAAAGCACCTCTGTGCCGCCGGAACGGCCTCAGTTCTGGCCGTGGCCGCCGCGCCCGCTACGTTTGCCGCCATCAATACGGCCGGGATTATCGCCAGCGCAGTGACGCAGGACTGTATTAGCTGGCGAGTGAGCGGCGTCTGCTACTGGCTGATGTGTACGCCCTTTGGCTGCTCGGTCAAAACCTCGGTTAAGGTGACGCACTACATTCCCGAGGTGGTGGTATCGACCTACACCGGACCGGGCGGCAATCCCTGGCATGAAATGGCCTTTATGAGCGGGGCTGCCGGCGTGGTTGACGTCGGGCTGACCAGCGGCGCGGCCGCCGGCGGAGGAAATGCCGCCGACATCAAGGACGCGGGACGTCGTCAGTCAAACATCAAGTTTAAATACGCAGACGCCATCGGGCATCCGGCGACCTCCCTGATTGGCGGCAGCATCGCCGGCTACTCCTGCGACACCGCTGCCCGGGCATTTAACCCCTACTTCCTCAGCACCCTCGATTCGCTTATGTGGCGCACGGGCCTGCCGGAATCGCTTTATCCAGAGGCGCTTATTCCCGGACAGCGCGAGCTGGGCAGCCAGGCCGCCGCCAACATGTGGGGCAACCTCTATCCACGATCGGGCTTCGTCAGCCAGACGGACGATGACAAGGCTTCCGCCGTTGTCGCCCAGCGCGTGGCCGACATCATCACCCGATCCGGGCAGATCCACGTTTATCAGCAGCTGAAGGGCACCCGTAAGCCGGGCTACTGGCCGCCGGGCGAGGTGAAAGAAAACACCGGCACGGCTAACCATAAATGGCAGCGTCTGTCGCCCACGCTGTCGGCTACCTGTGCCGTATTCCCCGACGGCGCCTATCCCACGGCGCAGGACGGCAACGAAGCCTATGCCCTTTGGCAGCCCTACAGCTGCTGCAAACGTCGCGGCCAGACCTTTCTGTATGCAACCAATTTTTAAGAGGCAACCATGAACACAACCACACTGAGGCCAGCGTTTCTTGCGGTCCTCGTCAGCATATCGATCGGCATGGCACAGGCTGATGACGATAACCGGTCCGGCGCATTCGGCATTTCCCTGCCGTCGGTCAACGACAGTGCGTTCGGCTACGGCAAAAACGTCAGCGGCGCGGTATCTGACAAGCTCTATTACACCCTCGGCGGAGGCTCCGTAATTTCCCAGCCAGCCACGCGTAGCAGCATGCGCAAACTGGGAATGGATTTAGGCTGGAGCAGTGACCTGATGTGCGGCAATTTCGATCTTAAAACTACAGTGGGTAACCAGCTGAACGGCGTGACCAGCGGCTATAAAAACCTGATGAGCGACGTTATTCAGGGGGCCACCGGCGCGGTCGCCAGCCTGCCGGCCATGGTAATACAGCGCGCCAATCCGGGCCTGTACGACATGCTGACCAACGGCGTGCTGCAGGGAAGCGTTGCATTTGATAAGGCCCAGCTTAACTGTCAGAACATGTCCAAACGCATGATGAACTTTGCTGGCAACAATAAGTGGAACCAGAGCGCAGTCATGGATGAGTATAAATCGCTTGTCAACAGTGGCGATGCCGACGCGGTACGCGTTAACAACGCCTCTGAAAAGCTGCAGGGCAAGTCCGGACAGAACTGGATAGGTGGACAGAAGCGCGGCGGGCAAAATCAGCCTGCCATTCGTCCTACGCACGATCTGGCCGCCGCCGGCTACAACATGATGAACAGCCAGCCCGTGTTAAGCAACACGCCAGTCAGCAACAGCAGCTGCAACGGCGGTGCGTGCGCAAAATATGGCAGCGCAGAAGAGGCGGCAAAAGCCGTGGTCCAGGTGGTTGGCGACAGCTCACTGCGAACCTGCGCTGATGCATCCCAGTGCACCAGTGGCGATGACGAACAACAGCCGGGAGCCACTCAGGCCGGCACCGGCTTTGCACCTATTCTTGAGGAAACAACAAAAGAGAATACGGATCAGCTTGTGAAACTGGTTAACGGATCTGAGCCGCCCAACGCCACCAACCTGGCGAAGCTTAAAACTGGCAGCCTGCCAATCACAGCCGGCGTTATCAGGGCGTTGCAGCGTGATCCTGACAATGCCGCACTCACAGCCCGGCTTGCGGGCGAGCTGGCAATGGCTGATACGGTAGAAACGGCGTTGATTATGCGCCGTATGATCGTCACCGGCATGTCAGAGCCGAACGCCGCCTCCCAGACAGCAGCCATTGAAGAAGGCGACCGCCGGGTAACCGCCATCGACAGGGAAATTACCGCGCTGCGTAACGAAATGGAGCTCAAACGCGAGCTGTCCCGCAACTCCGTGCTGACCATTATCGAGCGCGAAAATGGCCGCGTAAACAGCAACCCGCAGACCCAAAGCGATGACAACACTGACAGCCGCATGAACCGCCTGGCGGTGCCTGAGACTGAAAGCAAATGAGCGAGGCCCGCACCATGAAACCTGTAAAGGAGGCGCGCCGCGCCTCGTTTTTCCGTCGTCATCCCGTTCTGCAGCGCACGCTGATTATTGCCGGCACGCTGCTGGTTCTGATGCTGGGCGCGATGATTATGGCAGACAGCGCGATCAAAAATCCTGACCAAGCGGCCGCCTTCAGCAAGTGGATGGAGCAGGCGAAATACGGCTGGCTGATGTGGCGCCTGACGATATACGGCGCCCTGACGTGGGGATTTTTGAAAATCCTGCGCGCGCCGGGCTTCAGGTCGCAGTACCGGCAGCCGCTTATGCGGATTGCCGCCGTCAGCGTTATTTTTACCCTGGTGTGTGAACTGGTGCTGCTTAGCGGCACGGGAGCGTCATAATGCTGACTAACAGTTACCTGGAGTATTTCCTGACCCTGCTCGGCTGGGTCATTAATAACGGCCTGTGGAATATCCTGCTCAGTACCGGCCTTTTTGCCGCCCCGGTGGCCTTTCGTCTTATCGGCATCTGGCTGAAGGTCCGGGAGGAAGGTGAAGATGAGGGAAACAAGGGCGCACTGTCCATTCCCCGGATGGAGCACGCCATTTACACCTCCTTTCTGGTCATAATTGCCTGCTGCATGCCGCTGATGAACGTGGACATGAGCACCATCAAATATGATGCCTCCCGCGCGCAGACGTGCGGCACCTGGACGCCCAAGGCGCCGGACGACACCGGATATTCGCCCGTGATCTCCAGCCTAAACGACCAGACAGCCGCCGCGCCCGTGTGGTGGTATCTGATGCACAAGCTGGCAAAGGGTATTACTCAGGCGTCCGTCGCCACCATTCCCTGCCGTCCTGACATGCGCCAGATCCGCTTTGAGGTGCAGCATACGCGCATAAATAACAAGGGGCTCGCCGAGGAGCTGCAGGATTTCACCAACGACTGCTATTCCCTGGCACTGTACATGTGGAAGCGCGAGGATCAGGGGCAGACGAAGGATAAATCCACCCTGCGCGACATTGAGTGGATTGGCAGTAAGACGTTTCTTGGCAGCTATTATGGCAGCCTGCAGTCAAAAACGCCCCGCGCCGCATTTCCGTGGAGCGAAAGCCGGGACAGCGGGCGGCCGGACACCGGCCGGGGCGGCTATCCGACCTGCAGCGAATGGTGGAGCAAGGCAGAAACCGGCCTGCAGGCCCGCGTCGTGGACCAGGCTGATCCGGGCTTATGGACCCGCCTCTCGGCGGCCATGACCATGATCGGCGGCAATGCGACCGACTACCGGGAGGCCGTAATACGCCGCCTGGTGAGCCCGGAAAGCCTGACGGTTTCACAGGGCGGCCACGTCTATGCCGGCTACGGCGGCAATGCGGATTTCACGCTGGATAACTCTGTATCGCGCGTTGCGGCGATTGGCGGAACCGCGCTGGGAAGTGTCGCGGCATTTCCGGCGTTTGACGCCATGCGGCAGGCGTTGCCTATGGTTCAGGCCGTACTGCTAATGGCCGTGGTGGTGGTTCTGCCGCTTATTCTGGCGTTCTCAGCATATGAGATTAAGACGGTTATCACGCTGACATTTGTTGTATTCGCCCTGAACTTCCTGACGTTCTGGTGGGAGCTGGCGCGCTGGCTGGACAGCTGGCTGCTGACGGCGCTCTACAGCTCGGACACGCACAGCAGCTTCAACATGGCCGGCTTCCAGAATAGTTCGGATGATCTGATCATGAACTTCGTGATGGCAACCATGTTTCTGGTGCTGCCGGCATTCTGGATGGGTGCGCTTTCATGGGCAGGTATCAGAGTGGGTGGTGCACTCGATGGCGCACTCAGAAACGGAACTTCGCAAGTACAGCAAGCAGGAGGTAGTGCAGCTGAATTAGCAAAAAAAGCAGTTAAGCTCTAAAAAATTGATCACAAGCGGCAAGGATGCTGTAGCCAACACTTTCTGGTCAATTTCGCTTCTCCCTATAATTTAGATGTCCACTTATTTTTTAATTAGGTGGACACCTGATGAACGGCTCAAAATCCTTAGCACCCCAGCACTACTCTCCCTAATTCAATCTCCGGCTAGCGCATATGGAGCTCATAACGCTTAAAGGAAACGGTAGCGTTGCTGCTCTTATGCGACAGAGTATCCTAACTACGTTCATCGTCTTGGATCATAAAGCTTGGCATAGAAGACTTTTTGTTACCTTGATGTTTCGAATAAATTTAAATTTATTGCCTTTAAGTTTTTAATGCAATTCACCCTTCCATAAAAGTCTTATACAAGTGGGGCTGACAGTTTTCCTACTTTGGCAGGCCGCCGATGAAGAATGCAGCCAGAAAAGTTACGTCAGGTAATCTCTGTCAGCGGGACAATATCCGAACCCGCTTTTTTAGCCACCCAAATCTGGCTGAGACCCACAATGATGAGCACCATCGGTTCTGGATCTGTAAGATATTTTCGCCAGCTTTTAAGGTCTCGCGGGGAGGGTATGGGATAATCTTCCGGATGCGTATGCCACTCACCGAGATACTGGAATGTACCTCCGGACTGGTAGAATGCCTGATCTACCTCCAGTTGATGAATTCGACTGCAACGGTCCACAGCGTAGCGACTTCTCCTGTCATCCTGTCCGGGTTCAGATATATGCTGAATCACTAGATGATTACCCCTCCGTTCCCCAATGATCACACCAGCAGCTTCTGCACTGTCCGATTTAACCTGCTTGTGAGCAAGTAACCTCTCAGCTACGTGCGGCATGATAACAATCAGGTTATTGTCGCTGTCCTTAAACGTCATTTCAAATTCTGCCATGGCATGTCTCACATTTTGCAATTCGCGGCAGGTACTGAGGCCTTCGTGAACGTCCGCCATCCAGTACATGCTCGTTATACGTCCATTTCTTTATGGGCTCCAAAAGCGAGAGTGCGGCCTCCTGCATCATGGCAGCAGTCATAAGACTGACGGCTGCATCATAGGGCGTAAAGGTGCTGCCACAGCTGATATGGCGTTCCGAGTCGTGGTCAATTCCCTGAAATCTTAGGTCAACACCGTCCTTATAGAGCGTGACATTTGCTAGCAGGCAGCCATAGCAGCAGGTGCCGTCATCAATAATGACTTTGGCAGCTCTGCCGTTACCATCATTAAAGCCATGGATAAGGACGGGCCGGCTAGATGCTTGCATCTGGCGCACAACAACGGCTAGACGCTTTGAGACTGGCGGACGTCCTGTTGCATCAATCACGATGTCATAACGTTTGAGGGTTTCTTCTTTGAGGGGGAACTCAAACGGCATGGCGTTAATACTTCGGGCCAGATGAGAAGAGGAATTTAGCGAATGAGCAAGTGATACAGCCTTATTATTGCCGAAATCAGCCGTGGTCAGCGCATGGCGCCCATAATTATGAGGAGAAAAGGTATCACCGTCGAAAAGGTCAAATTTTTTGCTTCCGCATCCTGCGCCCGCGCGGGCCAGCAGACCCGCTAGGTAACCGCCTATTGTTCCGCAGCCAATCAGGGCGATACTTCGGCTGCTCAAATCACCAGCCAGAGGTCCTCGCCGGTTACGACGAAGAACCGAATGACTATCTGCTTTAATCACATCTGTTCTACAAAATGCATTCACGGCGGTTTTTGACCCAAGTGCGGTGGCCAGATTGCCGAAACCGGAGCGTGCTTTAATGTTCGCTTTTCGTTTTTTAGGAGATGTATAGGAGTTGAGGGCTACTGCCTGTGTATTCAGCTCGAAGTAAATGCCGACCATGTCCTGCTTAACCACATCCAGCAACAAAAAATGCCGCTTTACCGGGTTTTTAATAAGATGCTCAATCACATGCTGTCTAGCGACATTATCAACCACGGCGAGCCAGCCGAGTAAGTCTTTAAAGCTCTCAGGAGGCCACATAATTCCAGCAAGCCGGGCTGGTTTTATCCGGATGTAGCCGGCAACGATACTTTTCATATCACGAAGCCTGAGCGCACGTTGTGTAAGCCAGGCGTCACGTTCAGTCAATGTGCTCTCATCGCAGACGATCCATTCTTCGTACTTTTCACTGCGGCCGAGAGACGTTTCTTTCCCAGGTATTGCCACATAGCAGCTGAGTTTTTTTTCCTGCGGTGCTTCTGAAAGAAGGTAGGCTTTTTTTTCGGGAAGCCAGTAGGCTGAAAACTCACCTTCCATTTCAGTGTCAGCAACCCCGCCATCAGTGATTGATCGCAGGGATTTGTCGATGGTAACGGTAATCTGATGGTCGATATTGGTAAAAATGCCCTGCAGGTCGGTTACATCCCAGTCTGCTTCTTTTTCCTGAACGTAACACAGGTACCAGCCCATATTGATGTGGGGCATTAATAATCCGCAGAATTGCTCAGGCATGCGCAAAACACAAGCAGTGGGGAGCGAAGTAAAGGGATCCTCAGTCAGCCGCAGACCGATTTTAAAAACGCCCTCCGGCGTGTTGTAATCTTTAACATAGAAACCTCTGGCTTTACTCAGTAGACGAAGTGGAGAACCCTCCGGGAGGGTCCGGGCAAATACGTACTGGAAGCCGCAGCGCAGCAAGCACTGATGGGTATACTCAAGCACTTCCATCGGATCAGCCGCTGCTCATCGTTTTGCTGATGGTTTTTGGTTGCGATGCCTGAGCGGGTGGGCTGGTAAACGCAGGGCCTGACGCTTTCGTGTCTATCAGTTCGCTTTTGATCACCCTTTCACCGTAGGCTTTGTTTAATGCAGTCAGAGCTAGTTGTTTTGATGTTGCATTTTCGGCTTCATCCAAGAACCGGCTAAAAGCACGCAGTTTTTCTATCACGCCGATTTCCCATTCGCCATGCTCATGCGCCGGTGGGAACAGGGGCTTTGTATCAGAAGGGTCCGGACTCGCCACGCCAGCAGAAAATGCATCCGGCAGTTTACGTGCGACCATCAGCATCGTCGCACCTAAATCAGCTTTGTCGTGAGGAGTTTGGTCTAGGATACCTACCGCCGCAGCCATTAATGAAATGGATGACGGTCCCCGATCGCCCCACTGCGCGTCTCGCCATGCTTTGAGGTAACGGCAAATTTTCTTCAGATGAAAGCCCGAGCGACGGCAACTATCCAGGAACCAGTCCTCAACCGTTTTAGGGTCGCTTTTCCTCCACTTTTCCTCCCCTTCTCTCAGGGCAAGGTTAACCGAATCTGAATCCAGCTCGTAGGCATCCCGATTATTTTTCCAGATATCTGTGAAACTGGCGGAGTCGCAGACGACCATTCGATAACACTCTGAAATTGCAGCTTCTTTTTGCAAAAATTGCTCTTCGGGTATGGCGTACATAGGTACGTCAATGTGGGTGTTCTCGTCTGGAATTCGAATGCGTGCGCAGGTACTTTTGGTTTCAAATTGCCAGCTTTCGTTTTCTGCGACGAGCGAGCGTAGCGAAGAGTCAACCAGAAGAATCAGAAGACGGTGCCCAATGACGGGTTCGTCATCAAAGACAGCCATAGGCAGGTAAGTCCCATCGTCGATGTCCATTTCCTGAGGTGGCGTGTTGTAAGGTAAGTTCAGCGTATCGTATTGAAAACTACCCTGCGTCCAGAAACGAGGTGTCAGTGCCAGAAACGCCTCACGGGCCTGCACACTCATGTTACTGATGAGGAGTATAAGCTCATCCTGTGCTTCCGGGGATAGGTGCGCCAGTCGCGTGCGCTCAACCTTTGCCTTCATGCTCTCATTCAGAACCGAAGTGTTGCTGGCTTCACTCACCAGAGATTTAGCTTCTTCAAACACTGCCTTGGTACGGTTCCGAATGCGTTTTCGTAATGCTTTAAGGGTTTCCGTTTGCTCAATGCTGAGTTTGAGCTTGCTGATGAGCCCGTCAGAGGTATGTGTGTAGTAACGATGAAAATTCCAGCTCATTATATTTTTACTCTCTATTCGCCGGGATCTGGCGCTTAAAAGGTGATGCTGGGGTCGTAAAAAACGCGCCCAGCCGCGGATTTATAGTGAACTCTTCCGTTGCACGCTGCCTGCCCTTGCCTGCCAGATTGCTGAGGCTGCTCTCACTGGCATTATCCAGCGTGATATCCGAAGCGGCCTCATTGGGTATTGAGTCGTCAAGATAGAGATAGTTTTTATCAACGCCACAGCGTCTCAGCTCACGCTGCAGCATTGACTTATGTAACAGCTGGTTAGCCGTCATGGTAGTGAGTACCAGACGTTCGCCCATCCCCCATAGCCCGAGATAGCCGTGCCTTTCATGTGCAGACAAGGCTGCGGGACTTATGGAGTATTCTTCACCCAGCGTACCAATATTGAGGATTCTAATATTGCTTGTGGCAACACCCGGGAAGTCACTCTTCATATCATTGATGACTTCATACATTCCTACTAAAGCAGGATTGTTTGCAATAAGCCCGCCATCCGCAAAATATGCGTCTAGCTGCTTGCAGTAATGTGGCGCAAAATAGGTGGGTGCAGCTGACGTTGCCATTGCGGCATCCAGCAGAAGGAGTCTGCCATCCCTGGTAAAATCCGGGTTGTGGGGCGTTTTAAAAAATTGCGGTTTTCCTGTTGACAGGTTGACGGTGGGAATAATCACACGTCGATTTAAATCATCAAAGGTAGTGTTTTTTCCGACCATATCTGCAATCGTCTTTTCCAGCGGTGCGCTGTCATACAGAGGTCGCCTCGCAAGACGGAGCTTTTTGCGAAAGCCGGAGAAAAGCCTCGGGAACTTCTGCGGAGGGAAAATTGCTGGCGCTTGGCTTCGGAAAACCGCTTCCAGCTCGCGGGCGCTCTTACCTGATGCAAGTCCGAGCGCAAGGATGCCGCCAATTGACGTTCCGGCTATCAGGTCGAAATAATCGCCAGCCTTGACGTCCGTCTTACTGGTCTTTGTTTCAATGATGCGCTCGATTTCTGCAAGCACGCTGATGGTAAAGAGGCCTCTTGCCCCTCCACCGTTAAGACACAATATCCTGACATCACCGGCCGCGGCAATTTCCGACATGATCGTTCCTTCTTTAGAGAGTTATAAGTCAATCTGAGACTTGAAAAGCACGCTTCCAATCAGCTTACGTTAATTTTTATAATTAAGTTAGTTCTTATTGCAATATGCAATATTTAAGAATATCGGTTGTTGGTGACTCATGCGACAATTAGGTGTCGGGAAGGATTAATGGCCTGTACATGGAAGAAGTGAGGCACTTTCTAGCGGAGCACGCCGACTGGCCCCCACGACGGCTATGTCAGCTCTAATAGGATGTTGCTATGTGGATAAGTGGCCTGGCAGGGAGGTTCTGAGCTTTATAAATTGCTATGGTATGCAACGTGACTGCGCGATACACCGTTGACCCAATAAATCAATTATCTGATCCAACGTTATGTGTTCAGGTATTGAAGAGATACTACTGAAAGTGACTTAGTATCCCTTTCACCAGGTTGATACCGAGGGCTTTCAGGTACTCAGAGAGCAATTATGGATGTACGGCAGCGGCATCAAGAGTCACAGGAAGTAGCTGAGGTCTCTCTAAAAAAGGTAAGAGCAGCTTCCCCTCGCGGCATTGTTAGTGCCATTTGAACAACTGATTGGCGTTAATGCCATTTTCAAGCGCCAGTTTTGAGATGGATATTCTAGGTTCGCAGGAGGCGGCAACGAACTGGTGTTGAAACTCAGGAGGATAATTAGGACAGCCTCTACGCCTGCCGGAAGCCACATCTTTCTGCATATCTTGCACTTTGGTTCCCAATACTAATTTGCTGGACACCACCTTGTCAGATACATCAGATTATGACCAGACGGCCCTCGCTATACGCTTACTGCTGCTCTCAATGATCTTCATCATCTAAATCCAGCCGTGACGATGTCACATTTGCGCTTTCAGGACCACTGTACATACCATACCCTTCATTGCCATCACGATATTGGTGTCCAGCTAAAGGCTCAGAAGTATCAGAATCTTCAGAGCTTGCAATGATGATGTTACTTAACATGTAAATAAAAACGCAGCTCAAAAGCACTATAGTGCCTAAAACTAGCCCGCTCATAAGTACTAATGTGGCTAATATGATTCCGATAAGAGGTACAGGCAGGCGTCCTATAAAAGACGGCATGCCGTGCCGCACAGTCCAACTTACTGAAGCTGAATTAAGAGTTTTGGCCGTTCTGGAAACGCTCTTATAGAATGCAGCCGCCTTAGCTCCTCTTTTAAATGCTGTTTTGTTCACCCTCACCCCCCTGTCCTTCCGGATCACTGTTAATGAGATGGCGCTGCGTAATCCTAATCACCTGACGCTCTGAGATGCCGCATATTGAAGCTGTCTCCCTGATGCTCATCCCGTTTTGCAGACGCAGCTTAATGACATTCTGATGCATCTGAAGATTCGGCTGACGACCTTTGAATTTTCCGCTCTCTACTGCCTTAACTATTCCTTCGCTCTGCCTGCGACGTCTGTCCTGATAGTCTTTGCGTGCAATAGCTGCAAGCATATCCAGCATCATTGCATTTATAGCGCGCAACATGGCGGCCGTGAATTCGTCTCCGCGATGGTTCTCGAGCGCGATATAACTTGTGGGCAGGTCCAGGCTGATGATCGACAAGCTTTTACTGCTTATAAGCTCTTTAAGTGTTTTCCAGCCATCATCATCAAGGCGGGATAAGCGATCAACCTGTTCAATCAGTATCGCATCACCCGGAGCCGCGTTCTCAAGCAATCGCATCAGCTCAGGCCGCCTCAGTGACGCGCCAGATACATTCTCAACGTACCAACTGGCAATCCGGTGTCCACGTTCGGCAACAAACTGCTGAAGACGATTTCTGGCGCGGTCAGCGTCCTGCTCTCGCGTGGAAGCACGCAGATAAGCAAAAATGTACATTTTTTACCCATGAATGACTTTTAGGTTATGACTAAAGATAGTATGACTTTTATATCATGACTTAAAGGTAAAAACGCCTATTTTAAGGGGGTGACATTTAGGTATACCTTAATGTCATACTAGTTGGAAGGAGTTATTGAGTTTTTTAAAAAAATTGCCTCAAAGAAATCAGTGATCATGTCCTCTGGCGATGGTCCATGATATGAAGGAACAAACTCAAATCCTCCAAATCGGAAAACTTCGTAGCCTTGTAACCTCAACTTTCGATCTTCCATTACCATCGCTGCATAAAGGGATGGCGATGGGATTCCATTTTCAGAATAATGTTGCTTGCCATCAACTTCGATTACAATTCTAACCCCACCTCCTAATAGCATTAGAAAATCCATCCTTTGACGTTGAAGAATCACTGGCTTATTTAATTTTATCCGTTGACTATGACTCAAAGGATCCAAATGCAAATAGACTTGAGGTATTAAAGCGGGAAGGTTTTTACCATATTTTTTCTGCAATCGCTTGAAATAGGTTGTGAAAATTAGGATTTCACCCGGTGAGGCGGTCATTTTTACTGATTCAAAAAGACGCTTACCAAGAGCCTTCCTGGCCTCTACCAGATCAATTATATGTTCCTTTCTTTGCCACCACTCCACCATGTCCTCCCATTTCATTCCAGTAGGTGGGAGGTGCTCATCATATACAAGACATTTATCTGCATTGTCGGTGATTAAGACATCGTTGTTTATCGCGTCGAAAATTACAAACTCAGGCTTAGCTCCTATCGAGGCAAAAATAAGATTTTTTATATTTCCTTTCACTCCGCCAAGATGATTATGAATGGAATAAATGGGATAGCCAGATTTTTGTTCTTTAACAATGGCACAATAACCGTCATTCAAAAGAAATTTATTCAACTCAGCCGCAAGTTTTTTTTGCTCATCGCCACGACGAAGAAGCGGATGTAGTAACTCCTCTAAAAATCTCAAAAACTTACTTTGACTACAGATGAGCACCCCACAACGTATCAAAAGTTCTTCATTTGTATAATCATCATTATTTATATAATGCTGATGTATATCTTTTTGTAATTCAGAAGATAGAATATAATTGTTTGCGGGTACGGAAAGTGTTTCGCTAGTAATAATATTCAGGCAATCATAAATATCTACTTCACTAAAAAGTGGGTTATATGAATTGAGTGCTTTAACAATATCTCGACGTGTAATATCACTAATGTCGCCTGGGTTATGACTACTAACCCTTAAGACAGCGGCTGAAAGTTCATTATTATCGTATTCCTCCATAACCGAATTGGCAATACTTGTTAACTCGGCCTTTGAAAAACCAATCAACCTTTTCTTTACATAACTCAATTTACTACTATGCGCTTCGTCTGCATCTTCATTTTTGATGTAGTCTTGAATACCAAATCTCTTGCAAACTTCTGGCACATCATAGGATTTAACATTTAACTTAATCGTCAATGCAATTGCTTCCTGCAATTTTTTAATTTTGCTTTGTTCGGATCCCATCATTCCTCCGGATACTATTGACTGCATTAAGATACTATAACTCACCAATATTTGTTTGCCCTAAAACAATCGATTGCTAACCAACATGCACAACCGCACCGGTTACATTATAAGGGTTATTAATAAGTATGAACTCATTCAGCCAGAGAAAGCTTGCGACTGATAGGAGTTCTGAGCCAACTTGCGCTACCCATTTATCAAAGGTTTGGGGTACAACTGTATACAAATCATAGGCCGTGCTACATTACAATTTTACAATAAAACCTAAACCTGGAGACAGTAAACTATGTCTGAAAGATTTTTGATTAATGGAAAAAAAGTTGCACTTAAGTCATTGGAATATAACAGTAAAGACAATCAAATCATGGCGATGCGTAACTGGTTTTTTCAAAACTATGAGGATCCTGTACATGCTTGCCCCTACAACTCTCGTGAAGGCGGATATGCATATATTTTTGGAGGGCCATATGATGCTGATGAAGAACTGCAAGGGAAATTCGGAGGATTTGTCCGAGATGATATTATTCAAGAATTAGCTGATGAACTTCAGAGCGAAGGCATTGAATGGTCAGGAAACTCAAACAATCCTGATTGGTATGAAGATGATGTATATGATGCAGTTATATCTTCCGACTCACCCTTTACTAAGTTTGTAGGTAATATTGAAGGTATAAAAGCATTGGCAAATGCGGATATTAAAGGAGAAAGTAAAGATCATCTGCTTAGCTTACTTTACGTCAATGTAATAACTGCGCTTGAAACGCTCTACGTAGAATTATTTATCAATTCTATTGAAAAAGATGAGTCCTATATATCTGAGTATATTGAAAAAGGAAAATCAGAATTCAAGGTTAGTAAAGAGATTGCTGCACTGCCTTTCAAAGGTGAATCTATAGAAAAAGTCAAAATGGAGCTTCTTAAATCAATTACGGAACATTTGATTAGCTCAAGCTGGCATAGTCCTGACCGTGTATTGAAGAGATTCAAAGCAACATTTGGAATTAACTGGCGTAAAGAATGGTCAGTATCAGTTGATGAGATTGAAATAGCCACACTAAAGCGTAACCATCTTGTACATAGAGGAGGTAAAGATAAAGAAGGCAAAATCGTACTAATTAATAAGGAAGATCTGGATGAGTTACTTACTAATGCTATGACTGTAGGCGAAAATTTAAACTCTAGCCTTAACGAGGCGTTGGGAGTTGATAGTAGTATTGAAGACACAGGCCCGATTTGGGAGGAAAGCGATTTTTGATTTTATGAGATCATCATCTAGTTCCTGGAACAAGATAAAGAGTCCTTAAAACAGTTTGAGGTTTAATTTTACCAAAAGGAAATGGTACCATGAAATTAATTATAACAGGAAATGGCTTCGATTTACATCATGGGCTAAATACAAGTTATTATGCATTTGGATATTTTTTAAAGCGCAACAATAAGAAGATATATGACAATTTGATTGAGTATTTTTATTTCCCTGATTTACCTTCAGATCCCAATGAACTGGAGAAATCAAAACATTATCTTTGGTCTGAATTCGAAAGTAACCTTGCTGCGTTTGACACTCAATCTGTTTTAGAATCTTTTGATGAATATCGCCCCAATGTAGCAAGCCCTGATTTTAGTGATGGAGAATGGCATGCTTTTAGTATCGTAATGCAAGAATTGCTTGAAGAAATAACCGATGGGCTTTTCACTCAATTTAAATCTTTCATTGATAAAGTTAAATATCCAAACATCAGTGATGAAATAAAATTAGATTTAGACAACAAAGATTTATTTATAAATTTTAACTATACAAATACTCTTCAATACTACTACGGTATAAAAAACAATCAGATACTTTACTTGCACGGTAATGCATCCTTACCGGATGATACTCTTATTCTTGGACATGGGATTGATCCTGAAAATTTTGTAGAAACTCCTGAAGAAGCCCCAGCAGGTGCAACTTATGAGGAACTCGAGCGGTGGAATCAGTACATGGCAGATAATTATGACTTTGCTTTCGAGTCAGGAAAAAACACTATAAATCAATACTTTAAAAATTCTTTCAAGAACACTGAAGATGTCATTTCATCAGCTAAAGAGTTTTTTTCGTACCTAAGCCAAGTTAATGAAGTCATTATTATTGGACACTCATTATCTCAGGTAGACATGCCTTATTTTTCCGCGATAAAACAAAACGTGCAATTTAATGCGACCTGGACTGTAACGTGGTATTTTGAAAATGAACGTGAGCAACATCGCCTAGCCCTACTTAACGTAGGCATTGAAAACCCACAAACTATTCCAATAAGTAGCCTTCAAATAAACCTTACACCTAACCAGCATGACATACAACTTTAAAAGTTGGCTACATCTAGCATTACATAAACTTCATCACTATAAAACAAGGAAAGATTTAACTATGGTAATCAGAGCTGATATCGAAGATAAGGTTTTTAACATAAATGACATTATTAATGAAGCTCAACCTTTTGATATAATCATATTCAATAATAACATTTTCAAATGGAGGCAATTTTCTTTCACTAGCCTTTTAGTGAAATTCGGTAGTAAGAGTGGCTGGAATCATGCTGCATTAGTCATGGGTGAAGAACCAACTCATACAAATATGAATGGCTATCAAACGGCATTACCTATCTGCAAATGCAGGCGTAAGCATCACGGACAATGTAAATACATCTATGAATACGCAGCTTCAAGACGACCAATAACATATCAAACCTTAGAGGAGAAACTAGACAGTGAAGATTATAACTCTATCGCATTGATAAGGTTCAAAAAATTTAATGCTGAAATTAATAAAAATCCGTCGGATATGATCTCTGCAAAGAACTTTGTGATAAATGACTTTAATTTAAGAATGGGATGCTCAACTCAAGAATGGAAAAATCGAGTCAAAAATAAGAAGCCGAAACCGTCATACAAATATACTTATAACACAACAAACATTGTGCATAGGACATTTCTTACCTTAGCTATATTAGGTTCTGCAGCTGTTTTTATTTCAGTTCCATTTGCGCCTTTCTCACAGTTTGCCCGTGTTGTTTTGGGTGGGGCAATAGTATGCATTCTAATAGCTTTTCCAACAATTAAGTTGATGGAGCATTTTAATATAAAGAGATATAAGAAGGTTATAGCAAGAAGAGCTATATGCTCAGGCTACCCTCCAGAGATTTTGTGCTCACTAATGTTTGATCCGATTAATGAAAGGACAGAAATAAATGATTTTAATTCAAAATGGATTCAAGGAACACCTCCATCCCCAGCGAATTTACATCAGCATGCTGTGACAAGTGAAAGCTGCGTTGTATATAATTATAAAAAAAAATCGAGAAGCAGTATCCTGCCTATCGCAAGTTTAAAAGCATTTATTAAATTTATTACATGACGCACGTTTACACCTTGCGGTTAACACCGAAAACGTACGCTGCCAAGCGAAAATTTGTCCCCCTGCAGCTTAGACATACCAGGTCATTGTTGAAGCCCTGACTCTCACATGGCTAGAAAATGACCTTAGGTTGGGTCGTCGAAATCTGCAGAAAGATACCCAAGAGCTAAAACCTATAAACTTAAGATCACAGTTTCATCAAATAACCACAAACAACTTTCAATTTATAAACACTGTTAATTCATAAACTTACTTCATAAATTCCTTTTGTTATTGTATATACTAATGTATATACATATAAATTTTTTGCATATACCAATGTATATACATTGACAATAAATCTTACGCACTTATTATGCATATACCTTTGTATATACATGGAACTCCAAATGAAAAAACCTTACATAATCTCTTTTGCTAATAGTAAAGGTGGCGTGGCTAAAACGACTAGCTGTATTGCTGTAGGTTGCGCACTGGCTGCTGCAGGTTATAAGACCCTGCTAGTTGATTTGGATCATCAGGGTAACCTTAGTGATGACGTTGGTCGGGGTGAGGAAGATTTTA
>Ga0308167_1000638_pt1 | contig 56289 bp, 50 predicted proteins | sample PhyCR1_2_FD_202138 | JGI IMG/M metagenome (GOLD analysis project Ga0308167, IMG submission 202138) | Phyllosphere microbial communities from UC Gill Tract Community Farm, Albany, California, United States - DLSLRC.R1 | ecosystem: Host-associated > Plants > Phyllosphere > Unclassified | place... | reverse complement strand
CTTCAAACCAAGTACCTTCTCTCACCACCGCCCCACCACCACAACAAACGCTTCGCCTTGTCTGCAGCGGGGAGCCGAATAATAGGACACACCCAGCAAACCTGCAAGTACTTTTGCGTTTTTTGTGGGTATTGCCATGCCAATGACTGCCGCACCTGCGCGTCACGCTACTTACAGGAATTGGTACACTGCACAAGCGGCATATTTCCAGCAATATAACGCCTTGACGCATCCCGCATCTTAAGACGAGGAGCCAACATCGTTATTCATCGACTGCTCAGCTCGCCACAAAGGAGAAAGCCCGTGTCCCCCACCGACCGCCGCGCCGTATTACGTAACGCGTTGTCCGGCCTCTTGCTTGCCGCCGCGCCATTGCTGACTTTCTCGGCCGCGCAAGCTCAGTCACAAAAGGTCAGCGTGTTCTATGCCGGCTCACTGGTCAACCTGATGGAGCGTAGCGTGGGACCGGCGTTCACAAAGGCAAGCGGCATCGACTTTGAAGGATATGCCGGCGGCTCGAACAAACTGGCCAACGAGATCAAGGGCAAACTTCGTCGCGGCGATATTTTCATCAGCGCCAGCCCCAAGGTCAACAGCACGCTGATGGGCGATACCAATGGAAACTGGGTCACCTGGTACGCGTCATTTGCTGAATCGCCCCTGGTCATTGGCTATAACCCGAAGAGCACGTTCGCCGACGCCCTGAAAACCAAGCGCTGGGACGACGTCTTGTCGACGCCGGGCATCAGGATCGGCCGCACCGATCCTAAGCTGGACCCGAAGGGTCTGTTCACGGTGAACTTTGTCCAGCACGCGGCAAGGGTCTATGACAAACCGGATCTCTTGAAAGAGACTCTGGGTTCGGAGGAAAATCCCGCTCAGGTGCTGCCGGAGGAAACATTGGTCGGGCGCTTGCAATCGGGTCAACTGGACGCGGGGTTTTTTTATTCCACCGAGACATCGGACCTGAATATCCCCTTCGTCACGCTCCCCGCCGAACTGAAAGAGAAAGCGCAATACACGGTGACCATTCTGAATCACGCGCCCAACGCGAAAGGCGCTCAGCGTTTCGTGTCCTGGTTGTTGAGCCCGGCGGGCCAGGCCTTGTTGAAAGAACACGGCATCGATATCGTGGCGCCAACGATCAGTGGCGACGCCGCCTCCGTCCCCGCCGCGCTGCGAACACAACTAGCGCCGCAATAACGGTCACTTACCACAAGACCGCGATGAAACGGCATGACCGACGTCCGCCCGGTAGACGGCTACCAGCGGGCCGCCTCGCCATCGTATGATGCAACAATGACATCGCCCGATCTCGACCGTAACGACCTCGCGCCATCGACGAATCGATCAGTGCGTCGGGCCCATGGACCGACGCCGCTCGCATGGCTCGGCGCCCTCCTCACGATCTATCTCTGCGCGCCACTGCTCGCCAGCGCGCCGCACATCGCATCAGCAAGCTGGACCGCAGTGGATTGGAATACGTTGCTTCACGCAACGGGCGTCTCGGCTGCCAGCGCCACACTCGCGGCGCTGATCGTCGCCCTCACCGGCGTCCCCCTCGGTTACTGGCTCGCGCGGCGACCTACTCACCTTGCCAGCGTCATCGCATTCGTCGTGCAGTTGCCCCTGGCCTTGCCGCCCCTCACGAGTGGCGTGCTGCTGCTGTTTCTACTAGGGCCCTACAGCGCGCTGGGCGAATTGACCCACGGTGCGCTGACCGACTCGTTCATCGGCATCCTGCTCGCCGGCATTTTCGTGGCAGCACCATTCCTCATCGTTGCGGCGCGCAGCGCCTTCATTGCCGTCGACCCGATGTTCGAAGACGTCGCTGCCACGCTCGGACATCGCCCCTATGCGCGATTTTTCTCCATCTCACTGCCGCTCGCCTGGCCCGCGATTCGTGCCGGCCTGCTACTGACCTGGCTTCGTGCATTCGGGGAATTTGGCGCAACGGTCATGGTGGCCTATCACCCGTATTCCCTGCCGATCTATACATACGTGGCCTTCGGCAGCGTCGGTCTGCCTGCCATGTTGCCGATTATCGTGCCGACCCTGGGCGTCTCGCTGCTTGCCGCACTGCTGGTGGCAATAAACGCGGTATGGAAGCCATCGCGACGCGCGCCCCGTTCACAGCCGGTTAAAACGCCTGCGAATCATGCACGGCCCGGACCACCGACGGCATCCGCCAGCATCGACAAGGACGATGCGACGAAGCCGGACGGGCGTTCCATCATGGTGGCGCTTGATACACGAATCGGCGACTTCTCGCTGAAGCTTCGCTGGGCGCCCAAAGCACGCAGGCTTGCCATTCTTGGCGAGTCCGGATCGGGCAAATCGATGACGTTGCGGCTTTTCGCCGGGCTGGCCCGCATTTCGCCTGGCGGCAGTGCGCACATCATTGTCGATGGGATACCCATACAAGACTTGCCAGCGGAAAGCCGCCATATAGCCTACGTTCCGCAAGACTTCGAACTGTTTCCACACATGACAGTCGCGCAGCAATGGGCGTACCCTCGGGATGCACACCCCGGAACCGTGCAAGCATGGTCCCGTAGGCTTGCGCTGGCACACCTTACTGACCGCTTCCCGGCGGAACTCTCGATCGGACAACGGCAACGGGTGTCGATCGTGCGGGCCATGTCCCGGCATTGTGGTGTGATCTTGATGGATGAACCGTTTTCGGCGCTGGATACCCCTAGACGGCGGGCACTGCGAACGAGCTTGCGTCAATTGCAACAGGAAATCGATGCGGTGACGGTGCTGGTCACCCATGACCCGGACGAGGCGGCACAGTTAGCGGACGAGATCCTCGTGCTAGACCACGGCCGAATGCTGCAAGCCGGCCCGACGCTCGACGTCTTCACGCGTCCCGCGAATATGAAAGTCGCATCGCTATTGGGCTTATCGAACGTGGGAGTGGGCGAGCTGGACCTCAAGGGGCGCATCGACATTGGCGGCGGCATACGCTTTCCAGTGGCGTGGGAAAAATTGCGGGGGTTGGAAGCCGGGGCCCGTGTCATGTGGCGGCTGAACCCGGACGCCGTGCGTCGCGTGCCTGGCGGTACGCGCGGGAATGAAGGCTTCGCGGCGCTTATCGAAGAGGTCCTGCTCGAGGGTGGACAGGTTCGCCTTGCCGTACGCGTCGGTGACAGCGTTCTTAAGCTACGGCCCCACACGTGGCGCGCGGCCGCCGGACTGACGATCCGCATCGATCTGGACAATGACGCGGTCGATGTCTGGCCTGTTGCGGACCACGCCAGCCCTCAGGCGCGCGCCGCCTGATATCGGCGCTCTACTTCGTCCCAGTCGATTACTTCATAAAACGCGGAGATATAGTCAGGGCGACGACTTTGGTACTTCAGGTAATACGCATGCTCCCAGACGTCCAACCCAAGAATCGGCGTATTACCGTGCGATAACGGACTGTCCTGGTTGGCGCTGCTTTCCACAACCAGTTCGCCGTCGGATCGGACACTCAGCCAGGCCCAGCCGCTACCGAAACGCGTCTGCGCCGCACGCGTGAAATGGTCCTTGAACGCATCGAAGCCACCCAATTCATTATCAATCGCGGCGGCCACCTTGCCCTTCGGCTTGCCGCCGCCATTTGGCGACATGACCTTCCAGAACAACGCGTGGTTTGCATGCCCACCGCCGCTGTTGCGCACCGGCCCACGAATCTTTTCAGGCAAGGTCTCCAGTTCACGCAAAAGCGTTTCCACCGGCTTCTCTCCCAGCCCCGTTCCTTCAACCGCCGCATTTAATCCGTTGACATAGGTCTGATGGTGCTTCGTATGGTGAATCTCCATCGTCTTTGCATCGATATGCGGCTCCAATGCATCGTATGGATAGGGCAATTCCGGTAAGGTGTAAGCCATGATATTCGCTCCTCGTTCAATTGCTCATGTCGTCGACCTCACACGATTTCCGCGGCGTCGTTGGCATGCGGGAAGAAGGTGTCTCCCTCGTTTCGATAGTAGCCCGAGGCCTTTTACCCTAGCCCCTGACGGGGAAAGGGCTTTCTTCTCCTACAATGCAACCTTCGATTCCCGCCGCCGCGCCGCATGTCATCCGATAAGCCTCATTCGACCTCCGGGACGCCGTCTCTGGCAATGCTCGCCACACCCACCCCGGAACACGCGACCTTGCCGCGCGTGGTCATCATTGGAGCCGGTCCCGCAGGCCTTGCGGCCGCAGAAAGGATCGCCGCCGGTGGCGGCACGCGCGGGGTGCGGATCGACGTCTACGATGCCATGCCCTCCGTTGGCCGCAAATTCCTCCGCGCCGGCATCGGCGGTTTGAACATCACACACAGCGAACCGTACGACCTATTTCGCACGCGTTTCGGAAGGCGGCCTCCAGTGCTGCAAACAGCGCTCGATACCTTTCCCCCTGATGCCTTGCGCGCGTGGGCCGAAGCGCTGGGTGTAAAAACGTTCATAGGAACGTCGGGGCGTGTGTTTCCGGCCGAGATGAAAGCCGCCCCGTTGCTGCGCGCATGGCTGCAACAACTGCGAACGGCGGGTGTCACGTTTCATACGCGGCATCGGTGGCTTGGATGGTCAGACGCGGATCGCACGACATCCGGCGCGCCGGTACCGACATCGCCGCGCCCGGGCGGCCCGATACCGCTACTGCGATTCGCCAGCCCCGCAGGCGTCATCACGCAACGCGCGGACGCGGTCGTGCTCGCGCTCGGAGGCGGCAGTTGGCCGCAACTTGGAAGCGACGGCGCCTGGGTGCCCTGGCTCGAAGCGCAGCACATTCCCGTCGCACCGCTGCGCAGTGCCAACGGCGGTTTCAGCATTCATTGGAGCACGCATCTGCGCGATCGATTTGCCGGATCGCCGCTGAAATCCGTCGCCCTGTCGTTCACGGATCTCGCCGGAGAGACGCTGCGACGGCAAGGCGAATTCGTCATATCGACCCGCGGGGTCGAAGGTAGCCTGATCTACGCTTTCTCCCATGCGCTGCGAGAGACGATCGAAGCACATGGATCGGCGACCTTCACGCTGGATCTGCTCCCCGACCGTGCTGCGCCATCGGTCGCGGAGGCGGTCGCGCATCCACGCGGCAGCCGGTCACTCTCCAGCCATTTGCAAAGCCGACTCGGGCTGACCGGTATCAAGACGGCATTGCTATATGAGGTGCTGGACAAGCAATCGATGCAAGACCCGGCTACCCTGGCGCAAGCCATCAAGGCGCTGCCCCTGACGGTCCTGGCAACCATGCCGCTTGCCGAAGCCATCAGTAGCGCGGGCGGTGTGATGTTTTCCGCAGTGGATGATCACTTGATGGTACGCAACCTGCCCGGCGTATTTGTCGCCGGGGAAATGCTCGATTGGGAGGCGCCTACCGGTGGCTATCTGCTGACCGCTTGCCTTGCCACCGGCCGGCACGCGGGGCAGGGGCTTACGCGCTATCTTCGGGGCGGTTCGGCGTGAAGGGGCCCACAGGCACGCAAGGACGATGCCGACATCACGCCACAGAGAGACGCCATAACGTCGTTGTCTCGGCAACGCGCGCCGCATGCAAAGGATCGTCCTTGTCTGATACGCGCGGGTGAACCGGCTTTGCCGTCGTCTTGCCAACCACCCGTAGTCCGGCGGCGGCAATGGCATCGGCCAGTTGCGTGGGCGCGCGCAGGCCCAGGTGCTCGGCAAAGTCGGACATGATCAGCCAGCCTTCGCCTCCTGGCGCGAGCCGCGCCGCCAACCCATTCAGGAAACCCAGCAACATACGACTGTTGGGATCGTAGACAGCCGACTCGATCGGTGAACTGGGACGTGCCGGCAACCAGGGCGGATTACAAACGATCAACGCCGCCGCTCCGGCCGCTTCAGGCGGAAACAAATCGTGTTGCACGAGCGAAATCTGTTCATCCAAGCCATGCCTGGTCACATTCTCGGCAGCGCAGGCCAGCGCACGGGGATCACTGTCGGTTGAGACAAGCCGGGCAACGCCGCGACGCGCAAGGACAATGGACAGCACACCGGTACCAACGCCGATATCAAACGCCAACGGCGTGTCCCGCAGCGCGGCAGGCAGCGGCGCGCGCGCCACCAGGTCGACATACTCGCCTCGGACAGGCGAGAACACGCCATAGTGCGGGTGGATTCGACCACCGGTCTGCGGTACGTCGACACCTTTCTTGCGCCACTCGTAAGCACCGATCAAACCGAGCAGTTCCCGCATCGACACCACCGAACCGCCAGCGGACGCTGCTGCGCCGTCCGGACCGTTTGCGCCATTTGCGCTGACGGCGGCGCCCGTGATGTTCCCACCATCCGATATCGGGTCATTAGACGCACCGAGCGGGCCATAGACCCACTCGCAGGCGGCCGACACGTCCGGTGCGCGCCGTAGCGGAATGCGGTAATCAGCGCCTAACGGCAAAAGCAACGCGCCCAACGTGCGTGCGCGCTGCGATTGCGCCAATCGATGCCGGTTGAAGGCATCGGCCATGCCCTGATTCATCGGCGCCGGCTTCCGGCCGCCTTTCTTGTCGATGCGGCGCCCCATCGCCTGGAGCAATTGCCGAGCGTTCTGGAAATCGCCGCGCCATAACAACGCCGCGCCTTCGCACGCCAGACGGTACGCCTGGTCGGCCGGCATCGTGTCGTCGGCAACGATCACCCGCTTGGGCACCAGTACGCTCGCCTCCGACCGCCACCGCGCCTGGTGCATCACGCCCCCCTCTTCCCACGTAATCATTGGCACATCAGCGCGCTGCCCACATTCATCACCACTCGTCATTCTCACCTCCATCATGCCTGCCGCCTCGATCGGTCACCGTGTCATGCCCTGCTGTGTCGGCCACTCCGCCACGATGCGACAGATCAGGGCTTTCGCCGGACCGCTCATAACTAATGGACGCAGAGTCTCACACCCTGACGTGCAGCGACAGTCGTTGTTCGCACTTTATTGGTCATTTTCTGGTTTCATCGTTATGCTGGCGCCGAATCCACCCCGCGATGCGCCCGGAGATCATCTCGGCGCCAAGCACCGATTGCGTATGCAATTTGTACACACTGCAAGGCACCGCGCTCATCGCGCGGCCGCCTCCAGACAATGAATGATTCCCATGGCTGACAACTGGTTTCCCCAATGGCGCCGCGTTCCCGCGAATGCCCTCGACGGTGCCCACCGCGTGATCGCTCCCGATGAACGCCCCCCGCTCGGGCAATTGCTGTTGCTGGGTGCCCAGCATACGGTGGCCATGTTCGGCTCGACGGTATTGGCGCCGTTATTGATGGGCTTCAACCCCAATCTCGCGATCCTGATGTCGGGGATCGGGACGCTGCTGTTTTTTGTCATTGTCGGCGGACGCGTTCCGAGCTACCTCGGATCGAGCTTTGGCTTTATCGGTGTTGTCATCGCCGTCAGTGGCTATGCGGGCCACGGCCCGAATGGTCAAATCGCCGATGCGTTGGGCGGTATCGTCGCCTGCGGTGCGGTCTTCGCGCTCACCGGACTCATCGTGATGGTGACGGGCAAGCGATGGATCGAGACCCTGATGCCACCCGTGGTGACCGGGGCCGTCGTCGCCGTGATCGGGCTCAATCTCGCGCCCGTCGCGATCCGCTCGGTCTCCCGGTCCGGCTTCGACAGCGCAATCGCGTTGATGACGATCGTCTGTATCGGAATGGTCGCCGTGCTCGCGCGCGGCGCATGGTCGCGCCTATTGATCCTGCTGGGCTTGCTGTCGGCCTATCTCCTCTACCTGATTGTCACCAACGGACTCGGCTGGGGACCGCCGGTCGATTTCGCGACAGTCGCAACGGCACCCTGGTTCGGTTTGCCGACAATTCATGCGCCGCGATTCACCTCGCACGGAATGTTGCTGATCTGCCCGGTGGCCATCATTCTGATTGCCGAGAACCTGGGGCATGTGAAGGCCGTGGGGGCAATGTGCGGACGGAACCTGGATGGATACCTCGGACGTGCCTTCATCGGCGATGGCGTCGCAACGATGCTGTCCGGCGCCGTGGGCGGCACGGGCGTGACGACCTATGCCGAGAATATCGGCGTGATGGCGGTCACCCGAATCTATTCCACCTTGGTTTTTGTCGCAGCGGCGGTTTTTGCGCTGGTGCTCGGGCTCTCACCGAAATTCGGCGCCTTGGTGCAAACGCTGCCGGCACCGGTACTCGGCGGTACCTCCATCGTCGTCTTCGGTCTGATTGCCGTATCCGGCGCCCGGATCTGGATTCAGCATCACGTCGATCTCAACGATACGCGTCACTTGCTGGTAGCCGCCGTCACGCTCGTGCTGGGCGCGGGCGACTTCACGATCCATGTCGGGGGGTTTCCGCTCGGCGGCATTGGTACGGCAACGTTTGGTGCGATTCTGCTGAATGCCTTGCTGTCGCTGCGCCGCGTACCATCCGCCATCCGCGACGCCGGTCCCGCCGACGCGGCAGGCGAGGTCGATCGCGACAGGCATCGTCCACACTGAACAATGCCGCAATCTCGTCTACGAGAGACAAATTCTCTCCCTTGACCGGTCTTAAGGGGTTAACTCTATGTTGACAGGGCAACAACGAAAAACTGATCATTAGCCCACCCGGTGATCAGTTATACAAAATCGCTCTGGAACAACAAGGTGCTGGCGCCCCTGCGGCGCACGTTCGCGGCTGGATCGTGTCCGCGGCGCACCCTGGCTTGTCCACGCCGGGAGGGCCGATCAGGAGACAAGCACGATGTCGTCGCACTTCCCGCAGCACGCCGCCACCACACCGTCGGCCGCCGATTCATTCCGTTCCCCGTCATCGACGCCCCGCTCGCCCTTCGCCGACGTCGCACCGGCCGTTGCCGGACCGCGAACGTACGGTGGCGACGTGCAAGCCGGCAGCCCATCCTTCGCTGCGCGGCGGCGCCGTCCCCTGGCGCGCCTGCTCGGCGCGTCGGTTTTTTCGCTGGGCACCGCCTGCGGCATCGGCTGGTCCGCCGGCGTGCATGCCGCAACCACCGTCACCATCGGCACGATCAACAACCCCGATATGGTGGAACTGCGCAAGCTGGCACCAGAGTTCGAGAAGGCACACCCGGATATCAAGCTGCGCTGGGTGACGCTCGAGGAAAACCTCCTGCGCCAACGTTTGACGACGGACATCACCACCGGTAGCGGCCAGTTCGACGTGATGACCATCGGAGCCTATGAGACGCCGCTGTGGGCCAAGCGTGGCTGGCTGACGCCGCTGACGAATCTGCCCGCCAGCTATGACGTGGACGATATCGTCAAGACGGCACGTGACAGCCTGACTTATCAGAACAACCTCTACGCACTGCCGTTTTACGTCGAAAGCTCGATGACCTTCTATCGAAAGGATCTGTTCGACGCGAAGAAGCTGACGATGCCGGCACAACCCACCTACGACCAGATCGCCGATTTCGCGTCGAAACTGCATGATCCCGCACATGGCGTCTATGGCATCTGCCTTCGCGGCAAGGCCGGCTGGGGCGAAAACATGGCCTTCGTATCACCGCTGGTCAACACCTTCGGAGGCCAGTGGTTCGACGAGAAGTGGCATGCGACGATCGATACGCCCGAGTGGAAGAAGGCCATCACGTATTACACGGACGTGCTGAAGAAATACGGGCCGCCCGGCGCCAGTTCGAATGGCTTCAATGAAAACCTGACGCTGATGTCCTCCGGCAAATGTGCCATGTGGATTGATGCAACCGTTGCGGCGGGCTTGCTGTACAACCCGAAGCAATCGCAGGTATCCGACAAGATCGGGTATGCCGCAGCCCCCATAGCGGTGACGCCGAAGGGCAATCATTGGCTGTGGATGTGGTCGCTGGCCATCCCGAAGAGTTCGAAATCGCAGGATGCGGCTAAGCAATTCGTGACCTGGGCCACGTCCAAGGAATATGTCGCGCTGGTGGCGAAGGATGAAGGCTGGGCGTCGGCCCCTTCGGGGACCCGTCGTTCCACCTACGCCAATCCGGAATATCAAAAAGCGGCGCCGTTCTCGTCTTTCGTCTTGAAGGCCATCGAGACGGCGAACCCGAACGATGCCACGCTGCACAAGGCACCGTATAGCGGCATCCAGTTCGTGGCGATTCCGGAGTTCCAGTCGTTTGGCACGGTGGTCGGCCAAAGCATTGCTGGCGCGCTTGCAGGCACGATGAGCGTCGATCAGGCGCTGAAAGCGGCACAAGCCACTGCGGATCGCGCGGTACGCGCGGGTGGGTATCAAAAATGACCGTCAAAACCGGACACGTGAGCCATCCCGGACGCGATGAGCACGAACAGCACGGCGACCGATCCGGCCGTGCGGATCGTATGGACTCGACGAAGGGCGCGTCCGGTTTGGAATCGGAGCGCGACGCCGGCATCGTCGCGCGAAACCGCGAGGATACCGCACGGGGCGGCGACAGCGCCGGGAGTCGCCGGCGTGGCCACCCCGCGCGCTGGCTGGCGCAGCCTTCGATCGTCCTGTTATTTATCTGGATGGCGGTGCCATTGGCTATGACGGTCTGGTACTCGCTGATCCATTACAACCTGTTGAACCCGGACAATAGGGGCTTTGCCGGGCTCCAGAACTACGTGTTTCTGGCCACGGACCCCTCGTTTATCCCGTCCGTCCTGAACACGCTGGTCCTGATCGGGTCGGTGCTGGCGATTACGGTCGTCGGCGGTATCCTGCTTGCGGTGCTGTTCGATCGAACCTTCCCTGGACAAGGCATTGCGCGTTTGCTGGCCATCGCGCCCTTCTTCGTCATGCCGACAGTCGCCGCGCTGATCTGGAAGAACATGATCCTGCACCCGGTGTACGGCGTGCTGGCGAAGATTTTCGTGTTCTTCGGCTGGCAACCTATCGACTGGTTCGCATCGGCACCGATGACGGGTGTCATCATGATCGTTGCCTGGCAATGGCTACCGTTCGCTTTCCTGATTCTGTTCACTGCCATCCAATCGCTGGACCAGGAGCAAAAGGAAGCGGCGCAACTCGACGGCGCAGGCGCCTTCGCGATGTTTTTTCATATCACGCTGCCACATCTGCGACGTGCGATCGCCGTGGTCGTCATGATTGAGACCATCTTCCTGCTGTCGATCTTTGCCGAGATCTACACCACCACGAGCGGTGGCCCGGGCAACGCGACAACGAATCTGTCCTACCTCATTTTCTCGCTTGGCTTGCAACAGTTCGATGTCGGCCTGGCGTCGGCCGGCGGCATCCTCGCAGTAATCCTGGCGAATATCGTGTCGTTCTTCCTCGTGCGGATGCTGGCGAAGAATCTGAAGGGAGACTACGCATCATGAGCGCAAGCAAAAACCGCCTGCGGGACAACAGCCTGGGAGCGCTTGCCTGGGTGGTCTCCCTGCTGCTGTTCTTCCCCATCCTCTGGATGTTCCTGACTTCGATCAAAAGCGAACAACAAGCGTATTCCACCGCGTTTTCGTTCACCCCCACATTGCAGAGTTTTCGCGATGTACTGGCACACAGTGACTACTTTCAGTTCGCCTGGCATTCGGTGGCCGTGTCGTTCGGCGTGACGATACTGTGTCTGCTGCTGGCCGTGCCGGCTGCCTATGCGATGGCCTTCTTCCCGACCAAGCGCACGCAATCGCTGCTGCTGTGGATGCTGTCGACAAAGATGATGCCGTCCGTGGGCGTGCTGGTGCCGATCTATCTGCTATGGAAGAACTGGGGACTGCTGGACACGATAAGCGGCTTGATCATCGTCTATACGCTGATCAACCTGCCGATCGCCGTGTGGATGGCCTACACCTACTTCTGCGAAATCCCTCGCGACATCCTGGAGGCGGCCCGCGTGGACGGCGCCACCGTCTGGACCGAAATCATTCATCTGGTGCTACCGATGGCGCTGCCCGGCATCGCGTCCACCGGCTTGCTACTGGTGATCCTGTCATGGAACGAGGCGTTCTGGAGCATCAACCTGTCCAGCTCGCAAGCCGCGCCCTTGACGGTATTCATCGCCTCGTTCTCAAGTCCCGAAGGCCTGTTCTGGGCCAAATTGTCGGCAGCCTCGGTGCTGGCGGTCGCGCCGGTGATGATCCTGGGGTGGGTATCGCAGAAACAATTGGTGCGCGGGCTGACGTTCGGCGCCGTGAAGTGATGCCCCGGTAAAGTGACGCATCCCTCACAGCCCGCGAGTCAAGGCATGAAAGAAACGATTACCGTAACGCATCACCAACCTGACGGGACGCCCGCGGTACACGCAGCGACCGGGCCGGGCACGCCCGCCATCAAGGTTCCGGCTAGCCCCGTCACCCATCTGGTCTGCGATTGCGATGGCGTGCTGGTGGACAGCGAGGCGGTTGCCGACGAAGCGATGGTCAGCGCGCTGTTCGCCACGCTGACCGCCGCGCAGTCGCCACAAGCGGTCACAAACCGCCCGATCACCCATGCGGCAGTGGAGACGGAAGTGGGCGCGCGTCTCGGCCTCACGATCGATCACGTGATCGCCGCGGTTGCCGACTGTTTCGGCATCACATTGACAGCGGCGGCGCAGGACAGCGTGCGCCTGGCGGTGGAGGCGGCAGTACGCGCACGTCAGACGGCGGTGCCAGGCGTGACGCAGGCCTTGCACGCGCTGGCCGCCAGCGACCTGCCGCTGGCCGTTGCCAGCAACAGCACGCTACCGCGCGTGCAAGAAGCGGTGGTCGTGGCGGGTATTGCCGAACTGGTCGGTGAGCGCATCTATACCGGCGAACGCGTGGCCCACCCAAAACCCGCGCCCGATGTCTACGTCGCGGCATGCGCGGGCTTCAAGGCACCCCCAGCCCAATGCGCGGCGGTGGAAGACAGTGTCACCGGCGTCACGGCAGCCGCTGGCGCCGGCATGCAGGTGATCGGTTTCGCCGGCGGCACGCACCTGGGCGATGCACGCGCGCATGCGACGCTGCTACACGCGGCAGGTGCGTCCTGGGTATTCGAGGATATGCGCCATCTGACGGCGATTCTGGCCGCATTGCGCGCGGGCAAGGCCCCCGAGCCACGGTATCTGCTCTTGTAGGATATAGCGGCGCGCGGCACCGGCAACACGGCCGATACCGCGGACGCCAACGATAACGAAACGTTTCTACCGGCATCCACCGCCGTTCGAACGTTCACCGCCGAACAGCGGAACACGCAGGGACTTGGAGACAAGAGATGGCCCGACTGCAAACGCGTAATCTCAGCAAGCGGTATGGCGATACCGACGTGATTCATGGCATCGACCTGGACATCCAGGATGGTGAATTCGTCGTATTCGTCGGCCCAAGTGGATGCGGCAAATCCACGCTGCTGCGAATGATCGCCGGACTGGAAGACATCTCCGGCGGTGACCTGACAATCGGCGAGCGCCGCGTGAACGACATCCCGCCCGCCAAACGCGGCATTGCGATGGTGTTCCAGTCGTATGCGCTCTACCCGCATATGTCCCTGTACGACAACATGGCGTTCGGCCTGAAGCTTGCCGGCAAATCGAAAGCCGAAATCGAGGTGGCGGTGCGGGACGCCGCACGCATCCTGCATATCGACCATCTGCTGGACCGCAAGCCGCGCCAGTTGTCCGGCGGTCAACGACAACGGGTGGCCATCGGGCGCGCCATCACCCGGCGTCCGGACGTCTTCCTGTTCGACGAACCGTTGTCGAACCTCGATGCGGAATTGCGCGTGAAGATGCGCCTCGAGTTCGCCCGACTGCACGACGAACTGAAGACCACCATGATCTACGTAACCCACGATCAAGTAGAGGCGATGACGCTTGCCGACAAGATCGTCGTGCTGTCAGCAGGCCGCGTGGAACAGGTCGGCTCGCCCGACACGCTGTACCACGCGCCGGCTAACCGGTTCGTCGCCGGCTTTATCGGCTCGCCCAAGATGAACTTCCTTGATGGCCGCGTCGATGCCATCGACGCGCACGGCATTAGCGTGACGTTGAAATCGGGGGCGCGGCAACGTGCCGCGGTTGCATCCGGATCGCTCAGCGTGGACGATGCCGTGACGCTGGGCATCCGTCCTGAGCACCTCTGGTCACCGGATCTGGCGCCAGCGCCGGCCGCGCGACTGGGCACTGCCCAGGACACCGGGGCCGAGTCACTCGCGCGCCCCGGAACGGGCCACACCACGGGGAGCGGCGACACGGAGACGGGAGTGATCATCGCAAAAGCCACCGTCGTCGAATCGCTCGGCGATGTCGCCTACCTGTATGCCGAATCGAACGATGCCGCCGATGGCGTGATCGTCCGGGTGCCGCCGCGCACGCAGGTGACACGCAACACGACGTTGTCGCTGCAGGCCGAGCCGCAGCACGTGCACGTATTCGATGCGCAGGGCACGGCTTTGCCGCGACACGACGCATCGCAGCGCAACGCCGCCTGATTCCCTTTGTCGCTCGGCTTCGCCGCCTTGCCTTGTTGCCCTCTCATGCCATGACGACATCCGCTTCTCCTTACACGATCCTGCATCTGGGTACCGGCTCGTTTCACCGCGCGCACCAGGCGTGGTACCTCCATACGTTGCGCGAACAGGGCAACCTCGATTGGTCACTGACGGTCAGCAATATCCGCGGCGACGGCAACGCCGTCCTGGACGCTCTGGCGGCGCAAAACGGCGTCTACACATTGGAGACCGTCGATCCGAAGGGCGAGCGCCGGTACGAGACGATCCGCTCGATACAGCAAGTGCTGCCGTGGCGACCTGATCTCGCCAATCTGGTTGCGGTGGGGGCCGATCCTCGCACCCGCATCATTTCCTTTACCGTCACGGAGGGCGGCTATTACCTCGACGAACACCATCGGCTGGACACGGCGAACCCTGACCTGGCCGCCGACCTCGGCGGTGCGCGAACGACGATCTATGGCGCCCTGCGCGCCATCCTGCACGAACGGATGACATCCGACGCGGGACCGCTGACATTACAGAATTGCGACAACCTCCGAAGCAACGGCGAACGTTTCCATGCGGGCATGCGCGCCTTTCTGACTGCCGTGGGGGATAACGCCTTGCTCAGCTGGTTCGATGCAAATACGCGCAGTCCGAACGCGATGGTCGATCGCATCGTTCCACGCCCCGGCCCTGACGTCCGTGAGCGCGTCACCGCGGCGGGCTTCGACGATGTCGTGCCGGTGATGGGCGAACGCTTTATCCAATGGGTGATTGAAGACGATTTCATCGCCGGCCGCCCGCATTGGGAAAAAGTGGGCGTCCAACTGGTGGATTCCGTGCTGCCCTATGAAGAAGCGAAGATCCGCATCCTGAATGCGACGCATAGCTGCATCGCCTGGGCGGGCACGCTGGCAGGCTTGCAGTATATCCACGAAGGCACGCACGATCCGGCCATCCGGCAAGCAGGGTTCGACTATGTGACCCAGGACGTGATTCCGAGCCTGTCGCCGAGCCCGATCGATCTGGCCGCTTACCGCGACACGGTCCTCGATCGCTTCAGCAATCCGAATATTCGAGACACGAACCAGCGCGTTGCCGCCGACGGTTTCTCGAAGATTCCGGGATTCATCGCGCCGACCTTGCGCGAACGGATTGCCGCGGGGCAGCCGTTTGATGCCACCGCGCGCCTGCCCGCTTTGTTTTTTGTTTTTCTGGAGGCCTGGCACGAGGGCAAATTGCCCTATGATTACCAGGACGGTGTGATGGACCCGGTGGTGGCGCACGGTTTTTTCGAAAGCGCGAATCCACTCTCCACGTTCACCGCGAATACGCTGCTCTGGGGCTCCCTGGCGGGAAGCAGTGACTTGCGCGATGCCATCGGCCGCCAGGTCGCGGACGTCCGCGCCTGGCTGGCTTCCCTTCAGCGTACCTGACGGCAGCGAGCGGCCCAACGTGCGCGCGAGCGCCGTGCCGTCCGCCATGCGGCGCTGCCCCCAGGCAGTTGTCGCCGACGACAGGAGACAAGGTTTTCCATGTACCTAGGAATCGATCTCGGCACCTCGGAAGTGAAGGTGCTACTGATGACCGCCGCGGGCCGCATCATCGGGATCCGCCGTGCCGCCTATGATGTCTCACGGCCCCGCCCCCGTTTTTCAGAGCAGGATCCGGCACTTTGGTGGAAGGGGACCCGCGAAGCGCTTGCAATGCTACGTGAAGCGCACGCCGACGCGTTCGCGCGGATCGATGGGATTGGACTGACCGGCCAAATGCACGGTGCGACGCTGCTAGACGCGGAGGATCGTGTGTTGCGGCCGGCAATCCTCTGGAACGATATGCGCAGCGCCGAGCAGTGCGTGCAACTGGAAGCCGCTGCGCCGTCAATGCGTCAGATCACCGGCAACATCGCCATGCCGGGCTTTACCGCGCCCAAGCTGCTATGGGTTCGCGAACACGAGCCGGACGTGTTCGCGCGAATCGCGAAAGTGCTGCTGCCGAAAGACTATTTGCGCCTGTTGATGACGGGGGACTATGTGTCGGATCCTTCCGATGCGGCGGGCACGCTGTGGCTGGATGTGGGGCAACGCACATGGTCCGACACAATGCTCGCGGCTTGCGGCCTGACGCGGGATCATATGCCTCGTCTCGTCGAGGGCAGCGATTGCAGTGGCCGCCTGACCGAGGCGGCCGCCGCTGTATTGGGGCTGCGGGCGGGCCTGGCGGTCGCGGGCGGCGGCGGTGACAATGCCGGCAGTGCGATCGGCATTGGTGCGGCGCGTCCCGGGGACGGCTTTATTTCTTTAGGTACGTCGGGTGTCCTGTTTGTCGTCAACGGGCGTTTTCAACCAAATCCGGATTCCGCCGTGCATGCGTTTTGTCATGCGCTGCCCGATCGCTGGCATCAAATGAGCGTCGTGCTCTCTGCCGCGAGTTGCCTCAGGTGGGCATGCCGCCTGACCGGTATCGACGAGCCCGCGCTACTGGAGGAGGTTGCGGCACTGAGCAATGCCGCACGCGAGACGGCACCGCTGTTCCTGCCTTATTTGTCCGGCGAACGCACGCCGCACAACGATCCCTATGCGCAAGGCGTGTTGTTTGGCATCACGCACGAGACGGGACGCGCGCAGCTTGGTTACGCCGTGCTGGAAGGCGTGGCGTTTTCATTGGCGGATGGGTTGGACGCATTGCGTGCCGCAGGCACCGAAGTGCGGGCGTTGTCGTTGGTCGGCGGTGGCTCGCGCAGCAACGAGTGGGCGCAATTGATCGCCGACACGTTGCAGGTCACGATCCATCAGCACGAAGGCGCCGAAGCGGGCGCGGCACTGGGTGCCGCGATCCTTGGTGCGCTGGCGGCGGGGGCCGACGAAAAAACGCTGCTGCGCCAGCCGCCGATACGCGCCTCTTATACGCCCGACGCCGTGCGTCACGCCGCGCTGCAGCCACGGTTGCAGCGATACCGGGCGCTGTATCACGCCACGGCACCGCTATTCCGCGACACGGCATAGCCGACCGCTCTCGAACACGCGCCGGTACCGCCTTACGCCGCAGTCATTTCCAGTACCGCGGCGGCGCAACGCTCGTCGGTGACGAGGCCCGTGAGCCAGGCCCCGCGCAACGCCGCCGCAACGGCCGCGTGCTTGAGCTGGCCGCCGGCAAAACCGATCGTCGGCACCGACGGCGGCGACTGCAACGTCAAACTCGTCAGCCGCCGTTGCGCCGGTGCTTCGACAATCCGGCCATCGGCATCGATCGAGCGGCCCAGCAGTTCTCCTACCGCCCCCCGCGCCGTCAAATCATGGACTTCATCTCGCGTAATGAATCCATCCGCTTCCTGTGGGCAGTCCGGACCGATGTGACCAATGCCAACGAACGCGACATCGGCATTGGCACTCAATTGCTCCACCACCTGGTAAAGCCGGTGACTGCACCAGTGCTGCGCCTCCTCCTCGCTATCCGCCATCAGCGGCGCCGGCATCAGGAAGCGCTTGCAGCCAAGACGTTCCGAAATCAGGGTGGCCACATCGTAGGGATTCGACGACCCGTCGCGCGCGATCGTGCCGACCATCGATACCAGTCGGTGCGCCGGTCGCGAAAGGCCGGACAGCTCGGCGGCGGCGGCCTTCAACGTCCGGCCGCTGCTGACGCTCACCACGATTGGCGCTTCGCTGCTGAGATAGCGCTCGAACACGGCTGCGGAGGTGACCGCGATCTTCTTCTTCAAATCCTCGTCGTTGTCGTCATCAAACGGGACGACCTCACAGAGCGTCAGGCCGAAGCGCGCGGATAGCTGCTCCGCCAGGGCCAGGCAGGATGCGGTTCGATGGGTGACACGGACACGGACGAGATTCTTGTCGGTTGCCAACGCGATCAGACGCTGGGCCACAGGGCGTGAGACCCGCAGCGTGTCCGCCACCTGGTGCTGCGTCTTGCCCGCCACGAAGTAGAGCCATGCCGCACGCGCGGCCAGATCGAGTTTTTCGAGAGATTTCGACACGGGCGGTAAGAGAAAACGACGATAAGAATGGCGAGGTGCAAACCGGCGCCTCGCGTTGTCATCAGTGTAGCAATTTAGCTGCCGCCGCACGCACTATCCTGACCGCCCCTGCGTATCGTCAACGCACCGGAAAATAGCGTTTGCGTGAAGGGCGTTGCCCCACCGCGCCGACGCGTGATACGCGGCGGTCCGCATGACGGGTGCACGACCTGGATTTCGCGGGAAGAAAAAAACCGGCCATAAGGGCCGGTTTTTATCCGAGATATCGATGACGAGATAGCCATCATCGATGCCTCGGCAATATATTTCTTTATCAAGCATCCCGGAATGCCGCAACGTCGCGGATCCGGGAATACCGATTTAGAACTTGTTGTACATGCCGATACGAACCAACGCCTGGCTGCGGCCCGACGAGTTCGAGCCACCATTCATCGCGTCGCCAACGCTTGCCTGCGCGTTCACGATCTGGCCGGATGCGTTAAGCGTTTGGCCGTAGGCGTGCTGATAGCCAGCGAACAAGTAGAAGCCTGTGCGCTTGCTCAGCGAATAGATCGCCTTACCTGCGATCTGCTGGTAGCGCGGAGCCGACGTTTGCGACGCAGCGTCAACCTTCTGGCCGAACGTATAGTTGTACGACAGGCCCACGATCAATGCCGGGTTCAACTGGTACGTACCAACCGCGCCAACCGAGTTGTAGGCCACCGAGTGACGGATGTACGACGTTGCCGACGGCAGGTATTGCGTGTAGGCGTACACCAAGCCGAGGTAGATGTCAGGTGACAACTGCGTACCGGCAACGGCGTTGATGCTCTGCTGCGCCTTCGCGTTCACATAGCCTGCTGAAATCACGTTGGTGCTCGCGATGGCCGCGGCGTTCGTGCCGCCGTTATAGGCGGTATTCGTACGGTAGTACGTCGCACCCGCCACGATCGGGCCTTGGATGTAGCTCAAGCCAGCAGCGTATGCCGAACCGCCGTTCATTTGGCCGGCATTGTTGCCGAAGCCGTACATGATTTCACCGGTCAGGCCGTTGTACGTCAACGTCTTGTACTTGACCGAGTTGTTGACGCGAACACCGTTGTCCATGTCCGAGATATCGCCCGGGAACGTACCAATACCGCCAACGATGGCCGGACCGTAAGATTCGATCAGGTCAGTCGTCGGGGCGTATTGGCGGCCGAACGTCAACGTACCGTATTGCTTGCTTGCCAGGCCGACGAATGCTTGACGGTTGAACTCGGTACCGGACGACGAGAAATTACCCGTACCGATGTTGAAACCGTTTTCCAGGTTGAAGATCGCAGCCAGACCACCGCCCAGATCTTCGGTACCCTTCAAGCCCCAACGATTACCGTAGTCGCCGCCGCTCAAGAAGCTGTACTTCGACGTGCCAACGCTGTTGGAGGTGTATTGCAGACCGGCGTCAACGATACCGTACAGCGTCACGCTCGATTGCGCGTGCGCCGTGACCACACCGGCGCCCAGCAGCGCTGCCAGCAACAAAGATTTTTTCAAGACATCCCCCGTTAGGTAAAAAAGAAAAACGGTTTTACTGCGTCAAATCGATCACCGAGGCTGGAGACCTATCCGGCATCACGAAATTCTGCTCAAACGCGTCGTACCATGCCACCCGTACGCTGTGCACGATGCGGGCGCCGTCCCGTATCGCATCGACTATTTCCCTGGCCGCGGCTTGTACACTCCTCCGGAGATACGCCGTGATCCTGAATAGATCTGCTTGTCCATCCAATCGCTCGACAACGTACGTTGCCCGGCAGGCGTTTGAACGTCTGCGTGAGACTCTAAAGGTGCCCCCATTGATGGATCAAGAAAAAAAAATGCCGCCTTTCGGTTTCGTTGCAGCTTTGCGACGGAATAAGGACTCGAGACGGACCAATTTCGCTCTTTTCTGGAAGTCACCGGAAGTTCACGTAAAACAGATGACAGTTGTAAGACGTTCGTGCCTAGATGCCTGTGAATATGCTTAGAACGAATTTGACAATCGGCTTTCTTGGCAAACCACAACGTCACCCGAAGCGCTTTGCGCGCGCCGTGGCATGCGCACGGGATCGATCAAGAAGGGCGCAATCGGTGCCCGTCAACCCCTCGTTGTATGCATCTACGCAACATTGCCTGGTCAATTAGACGACAGGGCGTCCATTTCGCCGATACAGGACGGTGTCCCGCAATCGCGAAAAAAAGCAAGATCGCGACTTGGATGTCAATGGCCGGATCGGCAAGCGTGACCCACCGCCCGTAGTAAGCCTGAGGGAAGCGATCGTACCGTTGATCGCCCTTCGTTTTCTGCGGGAACTGGTGGATATATCACGTCAAATCCTACCTAAAATCGCGGCGAAACCTGATAGCCACAATCGTCATGATCAAATACGACGGGCACCATCCCGCAAGGTCACGATCGTGCACACTGTTGCGTCGCCGGCCACGCGATCTGCCTATGCACAACTGATTAATGGCTAGGGTTTTTGTCCATTGTGCGCGATGTACCTCGACGCGTTTTGCAGAGGATTCAAACGTTCTTTTGTAGAGCGATTTTCCTGGCTGCAAAATTTACGTGCGGCTTCAAAAGCACGATAAGATGCGTGAAAAGCAAGGTCTGGCACCGCATGTCCGATTCTGCGGGTCGGGTCGATCTGGCTCGGCCAACCCGCGGTGACAAGGCCTTTTGATACATGCCGATCGACTGCCTTACGCGCCACGCCCCCTCCAGCGTGAGCGAAATGCCTCGGGCGGGCATGCCATAAAGACAATTAAATTAGCTGGTGGTACACGACACCAAGCCTGCGGTCATGCGCGTTTGGTTCGGTCAATGAGAGTTCATGGACACTATCGTCGAAATCGATGAAATAGCGGGTTCGCAATTCACTCTGCAACGCCGCAAGATATCACCATCATTAATGGAACAGGCGTACGCGCGCCTGCGCAGCGAAATCCTCTCGTGCCGGCTGGCTCCCGGTGCGGAAGTATCGGAAGCGGACATCGCAGAGAGGCTGCAAATGAGCAAGAGCCCGGTGCGCGAAGCCCTTGGCCGGTTGCGCAGCGAGGGTTTCGTCAAAGCCTATCCGCGTCGAGGCTATCAAGTCGTACCGCTAACAATCAGCGACCTGAATGAACTGCTCGACTTACGCAATATTATTGAGACTGGCGCAGTCGGACTGGCCGCGGAAAGGATCACGGAGGCGGAGCTGGATGAGCTAAGTCGTCTGGCGGATGCCAGCTACGATACAAAGATCATGAGCAGCCTGGACCAGTTCGTGGCGGCAAATCGAGAATTCCACGCGGCCATCGCCCGGGCGTGTGGCAATCGCCGACTGTACGAGCAAGTAGTGAACTGTCTCGATGGCCTTGAACGTTTCTTTTATGTGGGCGCCCGGACCCGCGACATCAATCCGGAAGTAAAGGACGACCATCATCGATTGGTCCGGTTGCTACGGGAGCACGATGTCGATGGCGCGCGCGATATGATCATCGAACACAATAACGGCACTCGTGACGGGCTCGTCAAGGTGATCAGCCATGGCTGGGGTACCGCCGGGGGATTGTGGGTGGAATAAGCGGCAATGCGCAGCTTACGGCGCAGGGGGGGCGACACCCCTGACGCCAGACGTAACCCTCCCGCCCCTCCTCGGGCGGGAGGGGCGCGAACGACACCAGACCGGCGGTCCCGCCATCGATAGCGCGGAAGCCGATACGTCATGGAAGAGGCGACAGCGCCCACTCCGTTAGTCCAGTTTCGCGCAGAACTGCTGAATCCGCGTGCAGGCATCTTCCAGTTCCGCATCCGATGCCGCATAGGACAGGCGGAAGTTTGGCCCCTGGCCGAACGCCGTGCCATGTACCACCGCCACGCCGACATCGTCGACCAACGCGCGGGTGAAATCGCCGTCGGTCTCGATCAGACGGCCATTCGGCGCCTTGCGGCCAATCAGCGCCGCGCACGATGGATAGACATAAAATGCGCCGTCCGGCACCGCGCAGCGCAGCCCATTGGCAGCATTCAACATGCTGACGACCCGGTCACGGCGACGCTGGAATACCGCACGCCATTCCGCGAGGAAATCCTGTGGTCCGTTCAATGCCGCCACCGCGGCCCACTGGGACACGGAGCTGGCATTGCTCGTCAACTGTCCCTGAATCATATCCATCGCCTTGATCAACTGCTGCGGTCCGGCACCATAGCCGATTCGCCAGCCCGTCATCGCATAAGCCTTGGAAACACCATTGACGATCAGGGTCCGGTCCTTCAGCCGCGGCTCGACCTGCGCCGGCGTGGTGAAGGTGAAATCGCCATACACCAGATGTTCATATATATCGTCCGCCATGATCCACACATGCGGATGACGCAATAAAACATCGGTCAGCGCCTTCAGTTCGTCACGGCTATACGCCGCACCCGTCGGGTTGCACGGCGAATTCAACAGCACCCATTTCGTCCGCGAGGTAATCGCGCGCTCAAGGACATCCGGTTGCAGCTTAAGGCAATGCTCCGGACTGACCGGGATGATGACCGGCGTGGCATCGCAGAGTGACACCAATTCAGGGTAAGAAACCCAGTACGGTGCGGGGATAATCACTTCATCGCCCGGCCCCAATGTTGCCAGCAACGCATTGGAGATCACCTGCTTGCCGCCCGTGGACACGATGATCTCGGCCGGGCTGTAATCCAGTCCGTTTTCTCGCTTGAACTTGGCGGCAATGGCGCTACGCAGCTCGGGAACACCGCTGACCGCGGTGTAGCGGGTATGCCCCTTCTCCATCGCTTTTGCCGCCGCTTCACGAATATGCCGTGGCGTGTCGAAATCCGGTTCACCAGCGCTCAGCGCGATGATGTCTTTGCCTGCGGCACGCAATTGCGCGGCGTATTGGCCGGCGGCGATTGTCGCGGACGGTTTGATGCGCGCAAGCGCGGGGGAGAGGAACGTCATGGCGGAACGGTTCGATCAGGAAGCGATAGCGGAAAAAACACCCAATGATACGCGGCCCAAACGCAAAATGGCCACGCCGACGCATCAAATGCATGCACGACGTGGCCTTCGCTTCATGCGATGCCAGATACGACGCGGCGGGTCAGACGCCCTTGACCGCGCCGCCATCGACGCGGATCTTGCTGCCGGTCACATACGATGCCCGCTCACTGGCAAGAAAGGCGACCACAGACGCAAATTCGTCCGGGCGGCCATAGCGGCCCACGGGAATCGCGGCGGCCGATGCCTTTGCCACCTCCTCAAGGCGTTGACCCGTGCGTTGTGCGGCATTGTTGTCCAGTTGCACGACCCGGTCCGTATGAATACGGCCCGGCATGACGACATTGACGGTAATGCCGTGCGCGGCCACTTCGTTTGCGAGCGTCTTCGACCAGCCGACGACCGCGGCACGAATACCATTCGAGAGGGCCAGCCGCGGAATGGGTTGCTCGACGCCGGACGACGATATCGTGATCACACGCCCCCATTGCCTGGCCTGCATCGGCGGCAGCAACTTCTGTGTCAACTCGAACAAATTCGCGGCCATGGTCTCGAACTGTGCAATCCAGTCACTGCGCTTCGCCTCCACGGCCGATGACGGCGGAGGCCCCCCGGCATTGTTGACCAGGACATCGACGCCCCCCTCGGCGATCAGGCGGGCGGTCAACGCCTCGACCTGCGCCAGGTCGGACACGTCGAAACGCTCGGCCCGCACATTCTGCCGCTGATCTGCCGGCAACGCGGCAATCCAGGCCTCGATCAACTCGGTTCGGCGTGCCGCGGCAATCACAATGGCGCCTTCTGCCGCCAGTGCCTGCGCGCTCGCGGCGCCCAAGCCACTGCTCGCACCAATCACCAACGCCCGCTTTCCTTTCAGTCCCAAATCCATCAATCCAACTCCTTCAAACGACGCGCCAAACGCGCGGTCAACCTGTCGATATCGGCGATGTCACCCGCGGACAGCGTCGGTCCGGGGCGACGCAGCATCGGCGTGGCGATAGCGCCGCGCTTGGCCAGCGTGTACTTGCGCACGGCAAGACCCAGCCCCGGCTGCTGTTCATAACGCGCCAGCGGCAGATAGGCATCGAAGAGGTCCTGTGCTCGCTCGAACTCGCTCGCATGATGTGCCGCCACGATCTGACTCATCATTTCAGGATACGCGAAACCGGTCATTGCTCCATCGGCGCCACGATGCATTTCTTCCGGCAAAAACATGCCACCGTTCCCGGTCAAGATCGAGATACGGCGCGCGCCCTTCTTCTCGGCCGCGCGTAATGCATCGATCTTTGCAAGGCCGGGCCAGTCCTCGTGTTTGAGCATCACGCAAGATGGCACCGCCTCGACAATCCTCAGGATCGCCGAGGCAGACATCTGCACCGTGGTCGCCAAAGGGAAGTCCTGCAGCACCCACGGCGTATCGCCCAGCGTTTCCGCCGCGCCGGTGAAGTAATGGAACAATTGGTCGTCGGTACGCAATGTCGACGGTGGTGCCACCATTACGCCCGACGCGCCAAGATCCATCACACGGCTCGACAACTCCTTCATCGACGCGAATCCCGGCGCTGACACGCCCACCACGACCGGAAATTGCGGGCCGACGCGGGCCATGACGCGCTTGACAAATTGTGCGGACTCATCGGTCGTCAGTTTGGGCGCTTCCCCCATCATCCCCAACACCGTCAAACCGGTCGCACCTTTTTCAAGATAGAAATCCACCATGCTGTCCGTGCTGGTGATGTCCAGACTACCGTCGTCTGTAAAAGGCGTTACCGCAATGACAAAAACGCCGGATGCGCGTTCGTCGAGCCGGGACATATTGCTTCTCCTATCGCTTGTCGCTATTTAATATGCGACGTAGAATATCATTGTATATTTCACTATCACTGTCCAGTCCTGGAGCATTTTGCCTTGGATTCCGCCGCTTCTTCTAGTGCCTCGGTCAGTGTCATCGCGCCTTCCGCCGCACCCGCCTCGTATACCCCGCCGCGCATACTGGTCATTAATCCAAACAGCTCGGATACCATGACCCGGGCAATGGACGCGCCACTCGATATATTGCGTAGAAGCGGCGCATATCGGGTGGAGTCGGTCCGCTTGCCTGACGCACCACCCGGGATTGAGTCACAGGCGGACATCGAAACGGTCGTGCCGATGATCGCCGCGCGTATCCGCCAAGACGACGCAGATGCTTTTGTCATCGCCTGCTACTCCGATCCGGGCCTCGCGCTCGCACGCGAAGTCAGCAAGAAGCCGGTAATCGGGATCGCGGAATCGTCCATGATCGTTGCAACGGATTTAGGCCGCAAGTTCGGCATCGTGTCGATTCTCGATAAGTCCATTCCGCGGCACCGCCGCTATGTCCGCTCGCTCGGTCTCGAAAACCGCCTCGCAAACGACCGGGCGATCGACTCCGGCGTGGCCGGCCTGGAAGATCATGGGGCCGTCGACAAGGTGATCAGCGTCGGCCGTGTGTTGCGTGATCAGGACGGCGCCGACGTGCTGATTCTAGGCTGTGCCGGAATGGGGCATTTCCGTGGCCAAATTGAAGCGGCGCTGGGCATTCCGGTCGTCGATCCAACGCAAGCCGCAGTCAGTCGCGCCATGAATCTGCTGGCGCTAGGCTACCGTCCCGGCCATTGATCCGGTGATGACGCTTCGTCCCGCTGTATACGGCACCGCTCCGCGAAAGACCATGCGGCGGCCAGGGCATGCACTCCGAAATACAAGGCGTGCAAGATTCGCTTCAGCCAAAAGGTCAATGGCGAGGCAAATGCATTCTCGTGTGGCCGAAATCCCGTATTCTGGACTCCTATCCACAATGAGCGGCTGAAATTCGGAAGCATGCGCGACCATGCAGACATTTGCCTGCGCCAAGCATGTCTGCCTCAGCCGGGAGTACATGCGTTTAACCCTTGCCCGCACGGATCAGCCCGGCCAGCGGCGACATTCATTGCCCGCCGATTTCGCTTACGCCATGCCCCAGGTACATACGGGGCTCGACGATGCGCTATTCGCGATAGAACCGCTCGCGCATGCGACACGCGTAACGGACTGGGTCACTGATACAGTGCGCTTCGTCAGGGAAACACACCCTTACGAGCAGGCCGAAACGCCCCCGCCGCCTGCACGCTGTGAAGAATCGGCCGGCGCCACCGCATCGACCAACACTTTGGTGGGCCGTGAAACACCGCCGCCATCGTATCAATCGGTAGTGATATCTCGTCACTTGCCGGCCAGTGTGCCCCCCCCCTCAACCGACATTGCCTGCACCGCCTGACCCGCTTGTGCAAAGCCGACGCGACGCCTTACTTGCCCTTGCATCACGACGCGGGGAAGACCTTGACAGGTTGGACCCGCCACCTAGCTATCGACAATGCATGGGAGAACCGCATGCCAGCGAAGCGGAGACCAGCGCCGAGTTTGCACGCAGTGCCCGTGCGTTGAACCGACATGGGTCGCGATCGGACATCGAAGCGCTGGTGGATAACGCACGACGCGAAAGCTGCTTCAGGCGAAACCGCGTCGCTATCATACTGCTGGTCACCGCTTTTTTCGCTTTTGCGCTACCCGTGATCATCGGCTTTTTACGCCACCACTATCGCAACGCGCAGTGATCATCTAGCCGAAAGAAACAGGCCATATCGCGCTACATGCCGGAAAGCATTATCGCGGCGGCACGCTCACCAATCATCAATGCGGCCGCGTGCAACGGCGCGTTGGGAATCCGGGGCATCACCGAAGTATCCGCTACCCGCAGACCGGCGATGCCATGCACCCGCAAGTGCGGATCCACGACCGATTGCGCATCGGTACCGAATGCGCACGTCCCGCACTGATGATAGGCAGTGCCGGAATCTCTACGAATCAGTGCCGCGAGCCTGGCACGGGCGCCGGCGTCGCGCCTGATGCGTTCAGCGAGATCGCGCCCGCCAAACAGCGCGGTCAAGGCACCGGGGCCGCCGTCGGGTTGCCATCGATACGCCATCGCCGGTTGGCGCATCACCGTGTCGGCAATCGCAACAGCAGCACTCATGACCTCGATATCGCGCGGGTCGGAGAAAGCGCCGGTACGAATACGCGGCGGTATCCGCGGGTTGGCGCTCGCGAGCGAAACGCTGCCGCGACTGAACGGCTGGCCTTGCTGCACCGCCAGCGTGACGCCGTGATCGCGCGGCAGCACGCCAAGCCCGGTCACGTCGCCTTCGGGAAACAGCACCGGGCTCATGACGATCTGCGCATCCGGCGTGGCAAGTGACGGCGCCGTGCGAACAAACCCCGCCGCATGGAATATTCCTTCAGCCAGGACACCTTTTCGTCCTGCCAGATAGCGCAAACCTTGCACGGCGGCTTCCACCGGATGCATCAAGTGCTTCAGCGACAGCGGTGCCTTGATCCGATAGCGCATCGGGAACGACGGATGATTCTGCAAGTTGGCGCCCACGCCGGCTAGGTCCGCTCGCACGGCCAGCCCCTGCGCACGCAGTTGCGCCGCGGGGCCGATACCGGAGAGCAGCAGCAGGTGCGGCGACTTCACCGCGCCAGCGCATAACACGACCTCGCGCCGCGCGCGTAGCAAAGTGGTGGCACCAGCCAGTGAGCCGCGCTCGATCTGATAGATGACGCCGATCGCGCGGCCGCCCTCGATCGCAATCCGCGATACCGGGGCGGAGGTAAGGATATGAAGATTAGGCCGCCGCATCGCAGGGGTCAAATACGATGCCATTACCCCGCCGCGCTCGCCCTTTGCGATCGTCACATCGGTCAGGCCGAAGACATCGACCCCATTTGTATTGAGATCCTCGGTACGCGCATAACCGGCTTGTTGCGCTGCCTGCAGGAAGTCATCGACGAGCGCGCCGGCACGCGATGTCATGGGCCGCGACGGCCGTACGCGCAAGGGTCCGGCGCTACCATGAAACGGCCCTGCGCCCCGCGCATTGGATTCCGCATCCTTATACGTTTGCAGAATCGTATCGAACGACCAGGCCGATCCGCCCGCTTCTTCCCACAGCGCGTAGTCTGCACGATGACCACGGCCATACACCATGCCATTGATCTGGCTTGATCCACCCAAGAGCCGCCCTTGCAGCAGCGTTACCGCGCGACCGGTAAAGCCTGGTTCCGGCTCGACGAAGTGGCGCCAGTTGACCGCGCCGACGCGCGCCGCGAAGGGACTCAATGCCGGCACGCGAAAGCGTGACATCACCGGTGCGGCCGACCAAAACGCGGAAAGGGGTGACAACGCACCTGACAATGATGACAGTGCGTTGCCCGGCCCGGCCTCCAGCAGCGCCACCTGACACGCCGGGTCCTCGCTCAGCCGTGCGGCCAATACGCCTCCGGCAGCGCCGCCACCGACGATGACGTAGTCAACTTCGCGCGGCGGCGCGACGTCATGACCGAAGGGAGGGCCGCCAAGCGGACCGGATGAATGGAGGGGCACCTGCTCAGTCCTTCACTTCACTCCACGGCAGGCTCTTGCCGACCCATTTGTCGGTGAGCTTTTCCAATGAGCCATCGGCGCGGTACTTCGCGATAAGCGCATTGATCTTTTGCTGCAGCGCCGGTTCCTCCTTGCGGATCACGACAGCGGACGTGGCCACTTGCAAGGAATCACCCAGCATGGCTAATGGCCGATGCGCCGAATTGATCATGTAGGCCGGCGTCAGGTAATTGCCGACTAGCACGTCGACGCGACCATTCTGCAGATCCAGTAACAACTCCGACCAACCCGGATATTCACGAATATCGCTCAAGCAGCCCGCGGGCAACTTTGCCTGAGCCGTCTTGATTTCATTGGCGCCCTTGATCACCCCGACCTTCTTGCCGCACACGTCTTTCCAACCATGAATACGGTTGTCGCCCGCACGCTTGGCGCCCGCCACGCCGTTCACCACATACGGATCGGACATCAGGAAATCGGCGCTTTTGACGCGATCCGGCGTGCGACCAACCGACGATATGACGATGTCGAAACGCCCTGCCTGAATGCCCGCCATCATCGATGACCAACCGAGCGTGACAAATTTCACGTTCAGGCCGAGGTCCTTGCCAATTTTTTTCGCAAGGTCGATGTCATAGCCCGCCAGCTCCGCCTGATCGCTATACATCGTGGCCGGCGGCGATGCCCCCGTCGTACCCACGACCAGCGTGCCGGGCTCAAGAAGATGTGATTTGTAATCGTCGGCAGCATGCGCGCCCATGGGCGAGATACCCGTCGCAAGCCCTACCACTGCGCTCAACCAGGCAGCCATAAACGTGCGTTTCAACATCCCAATATTCTCCGATGACGCGATGTCCCGCCAAGCTGCCCTTTTCGATGCCCCACTAAACATACTAGTAAATATTCCAGATGGGCAATCGGACAATATTGCGCGATATCATCATCTTCACGTAATGCGTCTGACGCGTCCACTTTCTTTCGTTCGGCTTTCTCATGAAGATCGTCTCCGTGGTGGCTCACCTGGTCCGCATCCCGCTGGCCACCCCGTATGTGATTTCTCGCGGCACGCTGGATGCCTTTACCAATGTCGTCACGGAAATCCGGACCGACGATGGCCTCATCGGCCATGGTGAAGCGGTGCCGGTGTCACTGATCGGCGACCCGGTGCAATTCAAGGCCGTGATTGAAAACGACCTGGCGCCGATTGTCATGGGCCGTGATCCTTCGGAGATCGAGTCGCTGGTGGACGCCTGTCTGCGCGCCTCTCGGGGCGTGGTGGCGTCGGTCGCCGGCATCGATCTAGCGCTGTGGGACCTTGTCGGCCAAGCACTCGGCACGCCGGTCTCGGCACTGCTCGGCACTGCTCGGCGGTGGCGGGCTCGGCGTGTCGCGGGAGCGTGCCGATACGTCTTCGCGCGCTCGCGCGGGTGTGCTGGTCGATTACACGACGAGCGTCGACCGCCCCGAGGCAATGGCGCAGGTGGCACGCGAGATCAGCGCGGCCGGCTTCCGTGGCATCGTCGTGAAGGTGGATTGCAAATCGATCGATGTCGATGTCGCACGCGTGCGGGCGGTACGTAACGCGCTGCCCGCCACGTCGACGATGCGCGTGGATTGCAATGGCGGCTATGCACCGGAGCACGCGTTTGCCTTTATCGATCGGATTGCCGGCTTGGGTGTCGAGTTCATCGAGCAACCGGTGAAAGCAAGCGATCTTGCAGGTCTGAAAGCCTGCCGTGGCCGCGGTTTGCGTATTGCCGCCGATGAAAGCCTCGGCACGCCGCAAGACGCGCTGCGCCTGGTGGCTGCCGATGCCTGCGACGTACTGAACGTGAAGGTGCCGAAAGCGGGGGGACTGCTGCAATCCAAGCGGGTTGCAGCCATTGCGTCCGCGGCCGGGTTGCCGCTGGTGGTCGGCGGCGGACTGACGTTTGGCATATCGCGTTTTGCAAGCCAGCATCTGGCCGCCAGTTGCACGATGGCCCTCGGCCATTGTCACGAAGGGCCTGGCCCAGCGTCGCAGGCGCTAATCGATGACCTGACGACGCCGCGCGTGACCCGCCAGCAAGTGAGCGATCATGCCGGCCATGTGCCGGTTTCCAATCGCCCTGGAATGGGGTGCGCCGTCGACCCGCAAAAGATTGCACGGTATCGAATCGGTTGATTCCGTTGAATAGGCGAAACGAGCAAGCACATCACGACCGGTCATCTCGCGATTGCCCATGCTCGTCGACGGGTGCGCCTCCCGGTCGAGCGGCGTCACGCACCCCGCTGGAACCGTTCCGGCCGATACGGCGACATGGGTATCGGCGGCGTTTCACCGAGAATCAGCGCCTCGACGACGCGGGCCGTCATGGGAGCACTGGTCACGCCGATGTGTCCGTGCCCAAATGCAAGAATGGCATTCCGCGCCGCCGCCGCGCGCCCCAGCACGGGCAAACCGTCAGGCGTGCTGGGCCGCAAGCCCATCCAGCGCGTGACAGTCTGGTGGTTGTCGGCAATCCGTGGAAACAGCAACTTGCCCAACGACAACAGACCATCGGCGCGACGCCAGTCCGGCGCCGCGCCTGCGCCAGCGAACTCGGCGGTCCCGGCAAAGCGCAGCCCCTCGACCATCGATGCAGCAAACACCTTGGCCTCGGTAGAGAAAACCGGACGTTGCAGCACGACGTCGCACGCGGTGATCTGCGCGTGATATCCGCGCTCGGGTTCCAACGCTACGCGATTGCCCAATTGCCGCGCGAGCGGCGCCGAATGCGCACCGGCGCAAAGCACCACATGACTGGCCTGAATGATGCCGGAGTCGGTCCGCACCGCCCGCACCAGACCATCGGCGATATCGAAACCAGTCGCGGCGGTACGGCTGACAATGCCGCCATCGCGTTGCAACGCCCGCGCGAAATCCAAGGCCAGTCGCAAAGGGTCCGTGCACTGTGCATTACCGGGCACGAAGCGTCCACAAACAAAGGCCGGATCGAGTTCGGGCTCCATTTGGCGCAGGGTATCGGCGTCCAGCGTGTCAAATGCGATATTCAGGTCGGCGCGCCGCTTCCAGGCCCCATCTTCCCGCGCCATGGCGGCCGCCGAGCGATACACCATCAAATGCCCATCGGCACGGATCAGCGATGAGGCGTGCGCGCGCGCCGCCAGCATCGTGTAGCCATCCACCGCGCCTCCCGTGAGTGCGAAAAGGCCCGCTACGCCTTCGGCGACTTGCGCCGGATTGGCCGCCTTCAGAAAGCGGATCAGCCAGGGGACGAGCGCTGGCAGGTGCGACCAGCGAATCGCCAACGGGCCGAGAGGATCGAGCAGCCATCCCGGGACCTTCCTGTGAATGCCAGGCACCGCCATCGGGAAGATCGACGTCACACTCAAACCACCTGGATTGCCCTGGCTCGCACCGCTGCCAGGCTGCGCCGGATCAATCAGATGCACGCGTTGTCCGCGCCCCTGTAGCGTCAATGCGGTACACAGGCCGACAAGGCCTGCGCCAATGACGACAATGGAAGGGGGAGAGCGTTGCATGGAAACATTCCGGGCAGAGGCGCTGAAACACCGAGGAAACGTACAGGCGCCAAAACCACGACGGCGCGACCATGCGCGTGGCGCACCTTACCGTATGAATTATATTCGCTCAAATATTTCCGTGATATATCTCCAGTATTCCATTTTGATGGCATGGCGCGACGGACATGCGCGGCGGTTGCCACCACGGTCTATCCGCCCGTCGCCGCCATGCGTTACCATCGGCAAACCGCATTTGCCCGGACAATCTTAATCTACGCGCGTCGCCTGGTTTTAGCTGCACGCGGCTACCGATAGCGCGTACCCGTTGCGTCCCTTTTGCTCTCTCTGGATTCCGCTCATGCCGTTGCTGGAAGTGCAATCGTTATCGAAACACTTTGGCGATACGCCCATCTTGAAGGATGTGTCGTTTTCCGTCGACAAAGGTGAGGTCATTGGCATCATCGGCACATCCGGTAGTGGCAAAAGCACATTGCTGCGGTGCCTGAATCTGCTGGAACGTCCCGACGGCGGCACCATTCTGATGAACGGCGAATTGGTCGGCTAGCGGCCTCGCGGTGACAAACGCGTGCCGATGCGTGAAAGCGAGATCCTCGGGCATCGCGCCAAGGTCGGCATGGTATTCCAGAGCTTCAATCTGTTTCCGCACATGACCGCGATCCAGAACGTCATGGAAGCGCCCATATATGTACGCGGCATGTCGAAGGTGCAGGCCGCCGGACACGCACATGACCTGCTTGCGCGCGTAAAGCTGGAGGACCGTGCCAATCATTATCGGCACCAGCTTTCCGGTGGACAGCAGCAACGCGTGGCCATCGCGCGCGCGTTGGCGATGGCACCACAGCTGATGCTGTTCGACGAGCCGACATCGGCACTGGACCCGGAGTTGGTCGGCGAGGTCCTGCAGGTCATGAAGGACCTCGCCAGGAACGGCATGACGATGATCTTGGTGTCGCATGAAATGGGCTTCATTCGCGACGTGGCGGACCGGGTGATGTTCATGGGCGGCGGCCATATCCTTGAAAACGCGCCCCCCGATATCTTTTTTAACGCGCCGCGCACGGACGAGGCGAAACGCTTCCTGAATCGATTGCACGTGGTGGCCTAGGCCGGTTTGCACGCGGTCTCCGGGCGTAGCACTTCCCGGCACGGTCACGGGCAATCTTCGCCCGAATCCTTGGCAGGCATGACATGCAATACGCTTTCGATTGGTCTTTCATTTTCCGCGTCTTGCCGAAATTTGGCAGTGCCGTTGCGGTAACGCTCGAACTGTTCGCCACCACGCTTCTGGTCTCGTCCACTGGTGCGATGCTGCTCGCGTTGCTGTCGCGGACCGGAAGCCGCGTTATCCGGTTTGGCCTGGGAACCTTCTCCTGGTTGTTCCGCGGCTTGCCGGAACTGATCGTGCTGTTATTCGCCTATCTCGCGTTACCGCGCATGGGAATGCCCTTACCCTCGTTCTGGGCGGCGGTACTCGGTCTGTCGCTGATCGGCATGGCATACGAATATGAAATCTTCCGTGGCGCGCTGGAAGCGGTACCGCAGGGGCAATTCGAAGCAGCGCGTGCCTTGGGCATGGGCCGCGCCCACATGGCGCAGCGTATCGTGCTGCCCCAGGTGTTCCGTATCGCCATTGCCCCATATATCACCTTTGCGTGTAGTGCATTGAAACGCACGTCGATCGCGTCGGCCATTGCGGTTCCCGAGATCATGGGGTTATCCGAGCGTTTCAATGAGGCGTTCCAGAAGCCATTCGAGTTGATGCTGGTGGCGATGATCTTCTATGTCGCACTCTCCAGCCTGCTGATGTGCGCCGAATGGCTCGTCGAACGACGACTACACCCCGGTCACGCCGTGGCGCCGCGCAAGGATGTCGATTCGGCCACGGAGCCGGTCCCGGGTCACGGAGCGCCGCAATGAACTTCGCGATCGTCTTCCAGCATTGGCATCTGCTGCTGAGAGGCACGCTGACCACCATCGGCCTGATGCTGGTCGTGGGCACGGTCGCCCCTTTGCTGTCGATCCCACTGGCATTGGCTCGCCTCAGTCGCAAGCGCTGGCTGTCCTGGCCAGTCGCCGTTCTCAGTTGGTTCACGCGCGCCGTGCCAACGCTGGTATTGCTGTTTTTCGCGTACTACGGACTGCCGGTATTCGGCATCTACCTGAACCCGGTGCCCTCGGCACTCGCGGCCCTGATCTTCTCGGCGCTCGGCTATAACGTCGAATTCTTCCGCGCCGGTTTCCGTGCCGTGCCCGCAGGGCAGTATGAAGCGGCACGCGCATTGGGCATGTCGCGTTGGCGAATGCTGCAGCGAGTGATTTTCCCGCAAGCATTGCGCGTGGCCACCCCGTCGCTCTTCTCCAACCTGACGCTGAACTTGAAAGGCACCGCGCTGGCGAGCCTGGTATCGGTGGCGGAACTCAGCAGCAATGCACAGGCGCTGCTTTCCGATACCTACCGCCCGGTCGAATTCCTGGTCGCGGCGGCAGTGATCTACCTGATCCTGAATTCGGCGCTAATCGGGTTACAGCGCCGCGTCGAACGTCACCTCGATCCGGTGGCAAGGAATGCGCGATCGTCAAAACCCGCCGCCATCAAAGCCAGCGCATGCAAGGCCGCCACGCGATGAGGCATCAGCACGGGGCACTTCACCATCTGCTCAAGGCGCGCCGATAACGCCAAGCCATCGCTCGCCGCCATCCCTAGACCATAGCTCCAGACCACGACGATGTCATGGGACCGCGAAGCCAGCTTTTCCGCCGCAGGCAGGATGTCGCCTTCGAATGGCTCATAGTCGATGGCCAATTGCGCGGCAAACGGTTGTTCGCGCCACAATTGCACATCCTGTCGGCCATGGCCCGCCGAACTCATCAGCCCAAAGCGCACCGGTTGCGCGCCACTGCGCGTGGCCGGGCCAGCCGTATTGATACGCTCGGTCACCGCCGCCAGCATCAGCGTGGCCGGTTTGATCAACGGGACCGGACAGATAAAGGCATCGTCCGGAAACCGCGTTGCGCAACAGAACAACACCATGTCCGCGCCCCGCGTGACCAAACGATCGATCGCGGCCTGGAAATAAGGCAACGCCCACGGCAAAGACACATAAACGTGATCCCAACCGTCCCCCAGGCGATTGCCGGTGGCACCCGGCACATGCACGTGCGCCCCCAGGCGATCTTCCGCATCACCGCCAAGGTGAGGCTTGATCTCGTCCCACGACAATCCATCCAGGATATGATCGTCGATGACGTCGATCCGCATTCCCAATGCGGCGGCAAGCCCGCGATGATAGGCCGCATATTCGTGGCGCGGACCCTGCCCAGTGGTAACGACACCCAGACGCATGATGCGTTTATACCCCGTAAACAGTAAATGAACCGATCGTGCGCCATGCCATCGCGCATACGATGATAATACCGCGTTCAATATGTGCTTCCTGTTTAAATAAAGCCACGATTTGACGAAAGACGCACAGTCGCTAAGATGATTCGCACACTTAATCACTGATGAGGTGAATCATGTATCGACATTTGCAGGCAGGCATTTACATCGCCCCTTTGTGCGAAGGGATGGCTATCCTGACCATGCACGACGACCAGTACTTTCTGTTGAATGAGGCGCAAGCGCGGGCACTCCTGCATTTGCTGGGTGTTGGCACGGAAATGAACGTCGACGCGGCGACCGTCTCGCAATGGACGGGTGCCTTTGAAAGACAGGGCCTGTTACGTGCGGGGACATTCGACGCGCCCGACGCCGTTGCCGCCGAGGCCGCCGCGCGCGAAGTCGCGCCATTGGCTGGTTTTACCGGATGGCGACTGGACCCGGACGACATCGGCCCCGGACTGCCGCTCTGGCTGATTGCCCGAGCGTGGTGGGCCGTTCGGCAATCGCATCGCATTACCGCACGCACCCGCATGCCAGGACTGATGCGCTGGCTATATGGGGCACCGCACACGAACCTGTCTTATCGCATCCAGTCCAACAGGCGTGCCGACGCAGCCGCGGCCTTCGCCGGCTCGGACATCCATGCGCGCGCCACGCCCACCGCGCTGACAGACGACGGATCGGCCCCGGCATCAGCATCGCAGGAACTGTTTGGTGCGTCCGCGCGCAAATCAGCCCCGGATGTCAGCCTTCACGCCATCACACGTGCGCGCATCGCGCAATCGGTCTGCGCCTTGAATCGCGCCTGTCTGCTGTATCCAAGGCGGACGAAATGCCTTGAATGGTCCGCCGCGCTCGTACACCTATGCCAGCGTCGCGGGGTCGATGTCGATCTGGTCATCGGCGTTTCCGGCGGCCCGTTCTCAGCCCATGCGTGGGTTGAACACGACGGCATGGTGATGGGGGACGACGCGGAACGACGCCGACAATTCGCCGTTATCGTCGACGGCCGAATGTGGCGCAACATCACGCCCCGCCCCGGCGACACCGCCATCGCGCGACGAAATCCACCTGGAGCGGGCGCCATGGATACCGCACGCAGGGGCGACACGCCACGAGACCGTACGAGAGATGCATCCCCCGCCGGCGCTTAAGCGGCGGACGCGGTGATCCGCTCGCCCTACGCCGTGACGCTCTCGACATGTACGCCCGACACAGGAGATTCTGATGCTTGCGATTCGTTTAGGTTACCCGACATCCCGCAACGATACCGCCGCGGCTTTCCCGTCCGGCAATGGCCACATATCGGATGAACGCATGAAGCCTGACCAGCGTGCGCCAGACGCCGCCGCATCCCGCTTCTCGTCCACGCGTACGCTTGAATGGATGGGTGACCACAAGCAGATCGCCTTATCGCTGCACGTCGATGCGGACGACGCCGCCCCGGAAAACGTCGCGCAAGGCGAATACGAGGGGCACGACTGGTTATGCTGCGGCGCGCTGTTCGATGCCGTCACGCACGCCCGCGTGCGACCCGATGCCATCATTGCATCGGTGATCGCCGACGTGGAATGGCTGGCGGCCCATTGCTGGGGGCTCTACCGATTCGCGGTCTTCCGTCGACGCGACGCCATGCTGCGTCTTTACATCGATCCGTGCGGTCAACGTCCGGTGTACTTCCGGCGAGCCAGCAGTGGCGGCAAACATTCGGACAGCACACGCACGGATGAATTCGGCCCGCTCCACATCGCATCGGACATGCGCACGCTGATCGGGTTGGCGCCTCAGGTTGCAGCGACACCGGACATGCATTTTCTGCACGGCACGCTGTTGCACGGCAATGGCCGCGAAAGTCGGACGGGATTGCTGGGCGTGGACAGCGTGCCCATTGGTTGCATGCTCGAAGTGCGTCATGGTCTAGCGCCGCAACTGCGTGAGGTCTGGCGGCCACTGCGCGGCAACAGCCCTTATGCGCCATTACGGCGGATTGATACCGTGGCCGCGACCACGTTGCCCCCCAGGATTGATAGCGCACAGCGCGCGGACCCGACGGATCGGCTTGCCGCACGTCACAAAGGCTTGCCGATTGATGCGTTCCGCCTGTTGCAAACAGTGACGGATCGGTATCTGTCGACGTTGCCGGACGGTAATATCGTCCTGGAACTGTCGGGCGGACTGGAATCGAGCGCCTTGGCGCTGGCATTGCACGAAGCGGGACGGACGGACGGCCTGACAGGCATCAATCACTTCGACCGGGACTCCCCCGCATCCAACGAGATCGTCTACGCGCAAGCAATCAGCGATCACTGCGGTTTCCCGCTCCGTACGTTACCAATGGACATGACGCCCTATGCGCCGCCTATGTCGACCGCCACCATGCCACAACAGCCGCGCCCATCGCAAGGCAGCATCACGTTGAACTGGTCCACGCAACTGCGTGAGCGAACGTCGGATCTCAGTAGCGCGACCCATCTCAACGGCTATGGCGGCGATGCGGGTTTTCTAGCACCCCCGTATTTCAGTACATGGCTCGACGCGGTTCATGACGGCGCATGGCGCCGCGCGATGGGCGCTATTCACGACATGGCCCTGCTGCGTCGCACGCCGTACTGGCAAGTCATCCGCCAGGGCTGGAAAGAGAGTCGCTCGCGTAACCTGGATTCGCTGATCAGTGCGACGCCGCCGACAACCCTCCGCATGGCTCAGCCCGTTCCCGCGCCTGACCGCTTTGAGTACCTGCCGAGGCTGCATGCACAACTACGCCGGCAACCGGGCAAGCATATGCAGTTACTGGGGGTGATCGGTAATCTGGCCGAGATCGAGATGTATCCCGACCTGGGATTCACGCGCAGCTTTTTTCCTTATCTGACACAGCCCATGGTGGAGTATGTGCTGAATTACCCAAGCTATGCGCTCTACAGCCGCTTTCATAATCGCGTCCCGATGCGGCGTGCTGCCTACGCGGCGTCCGGCCTGCCCCATCTATGGCGCAGGGACAAAGGCGAGACCTCGGGACCGTTCACGCGGGGCTGGCGCGAGAATGCCGACCATATTCGCACCGTCGTGATGGAGGGGCGGTGTGCCCAGGCCGGCCTCGTCGATCGCGATGCATGCGATCGCGCCACGCGTCTGGCCATCAGCGGCTTTCGGCCGCCGGATCTATCACTGGACCGCATCTATGCCTGCGAGATGTTCATCCAGGCATGGCAAGGCACGGCTACCCGGTAGCCGCAAAATACATTGCCGTATTAAAAAAGCGCTATTTCATCTCGAAATGGCATGCGCGCGGCGATGAAAAAAGCGCCGTTTGGAAATGCGAAGGACATCACGCTGGACCGCGGTCGCACATCAGCATTTTGTTCTCCCTGCGACGTTTGCGCTTTCCGATGAGGTTCGTAATATGGGCCTGGTCATAAGGGCATGCGCGTGAGCAAACGCTGAAGGACAGCGAGGCAACCATCGATTTTCGCGGCAATGGGAGGCGTCATGAATGACCAGGTGTACAAGGGCAGGATAGACGACCGGCGTGCGGACGACGCTGGCCACGTGCTGTTTGAAGACACTTTCGCGAGCCACTTCCAACGGAGAACGCACGATGAGATGGGCCCCATCGACCGCGCAAACCTGCCTGACAGGCATTAACGCCACCGAGGCGACGCACGGCATGAACGGTGTCGTACTCGAAGGCACGCAGGGCCGCTTCAGTGTCTGATAGGAGACGAAAGCGGGATTATCTCAACCACCCAAAGGAGTGTGAGCATGGCTATGGAACTACAAGGCGTCGTCGCGACGCACGCTACCCAAGGCTTAATCGGTCTCGTGCCGGAAAGCAGCACCGGCTATTTCCTTTTCGAGGGAGGCCAATGATGGACGCACGTTACCTACAAGGCGTCGTCGCGACCCACGCCACCCAAGGCTTGATCGGTCTCGTGCCGGAAAGTGGCCATGGCCTCTTCTTGTTAGAAGGCAGTCAATGATGCTTGCCCCATCGGACGTCGTTGGCCTTGCCGCCTGCGGCGAGACGCAGGGCGGATCCGGTCAATACAGGGAAGCCGGCGTCGGTCGCTTTTTATAACCGGACGCCTTTGCATCACGCGGTCCGTTCACCTCAGAACGGCCGCGTCTGCACAAGTAATGCCCGCGCGCGTTCCCTTGCCTCTGGCAAGGTTGCCGGGTCGAAATGGAACGCGCCGGCTTCAAGCCATCCCATCGGTATGCCATCGCAAAACGCGATGCGATTCGCCAGCGTCGACGCAACCCGGGTGCCTGCGATAACAATGCCGACCAGATTCAACGGGTCCGCCGCGGAGAGCACCGTCCAGCTTCCATCGTGGGGCCGTCGTCGGACGTCGCGCAGCAACGGCACCGCTTCAGGCAACGCGAACTGCTCGCCACTCAACCCTTCGACGAATCGTCCGCCGCGAATCTCGCCGCGCGCTTCCAGACGCCGATAAACCATCAGCAAGTCCCGCCACGGCGGCACCCCATCGGCTTCGCGTTCGAGCAACCGCCAGGAAATCACGCCATAGCGGCGCAGCAGTACCCACGCCACATGCTCGCGCGCGGCATCATCGTCAACGGATGACAAGTCGTCCGGCAATAGCGCCCACCGCCCGGCATCGTCCATGCCGCCACTGACCCGGACATGCTGACGGCGACCACGCGGCCCGGCACCGTGTCCGCCCCACAGATTGCGCCGCGCCACCGGTGACAGCAAGGCGCGCAAACCGGCAAAGCTGTCCGCGTGTACCCGCCCTAGCGCAACGAGTTCGCTTAACGCGGCCTCCAACTCGGCGGGCAACAGACGCAATGCATCGGACAGCCCATCAAAGAATGACGGACCGCGCGTGGCCAGATGCCTGTACACCGCTTGCGCGCGCGACGATAGCAACGCGAGCGCAGGGTCCATCGCCCATGTATCAGACGCCGATTCGGCCATCGTCGTCGTATCGATCGGATGCGCCGTGGACACACGGACTGACACTGGGACGGCGCGGGCGTTGTCGACCACCGCATCGATGGTCTTCGCGGCACGTGCCTTTCCCCGTGGCGCGGCGTCTCGTGCCGCGGCCCGACGCCACATGTCAAGGTCCTGTCGCGGCACCAGCACAACCCCGCTTGCACGCACCAAGGTCGTCGGTCCGCCCGCATTGCCGCGGCTGCTCACGCCGGCAAGGCGTGCCCATGTGACCCGCCCCGAGCGGCTCAGCGTATCAAGCCAGCCGCGCTCATAATCGGCACACCGAGCGGGTAGCAGTTGCTCCTCCCATGCGGGTGCCGATGCGGCGTATCCCTCCAGTTGCGTCACTACATCTTCGAGCGCGACCGGCCCGCGTCCGCGCGTGCTTTCCGCGACGCGCTGCCAATCGAACAGGAAGCGCATGAAATCGCGTGCCGACACGGGTTCGATTTCACGCCGCAAACGTTGCACCGTATAGCGATGAATGCGGGCGAGCAAACTGCGGTCGCACCACTCCTCTTGCGTCGTGATGGGCGTATCGGCTGGGCGCTTTTCGGTCGCGGAAGACGAAAAATGTCCGCGCACCACGCTCCCCTGTCGCTCCAGGGCCACGAGTGCCGCGGCGACGGCCGACACCGGCAGCACAAGCGGGTGGGCGAGATCCGCGACGGTCAACGGGCCAAACCCGCTGATGCGCAACTGGATCAATTCGATCAACGCCGCGTCGGCATCCGCCGGCATACATGCGGCCGGCGTCGCGCCCACCACCGTCAGCGCCGCCTTGGGCCAACGCATGTCGGGGTAGACAGCATGCATCAATGGCACCCGTTCGCGCGCCAGCCAGAGTCCTTCCTCGCGCCCCTGATCCCGCGCCACTACAAGACGGAATGCATGGCCTGAACGCCCGATCTGTCGCAACAGGGCTGTCCACGCGACACGGATCACCGGCTCGGAGCGAGCGTCGGTCTGGGCGCTTTCCATATCGGCGAGACGGGCTTCGTCGTCAGTAATGCAGCCCAGACGCATCAGCGCTTCCTGCATCTCATCGACATCGCGCACGCGCGGCCAGGCCTCCGCACGCACGGCGGCGATGGCGTCCGGGTCCAATGCGCCCAAGTCATCGGGCGACTCGGGATCGGTCCATTGTCTGCGCATCACCGCCTGGGTACGGCGCTCTTCCAACGGTGCATCATCAAGGAACGCATACGGCCGTGCCTGCAAGATTTCCGCTGCCATGGGCGATGGCGCGGGCAAGTCGCGTGCGATCAAGCGAACCGCGCCGGACTCCAGGCGCCGCAACAGGGTCAGCCACCCGTCGCAATCCATTGCCTCGTGCAGGCAATCATCCAGCGTTTGCGCAACCAGCGGATGATCCGGCAATTCACGCTCACCGACAATATTTTCGAGACAGGCGACCTGGTCCGGGAACACGGCGGCAAGCAAGTCTTCACTCTTCATCCGCTGCAGTTGCGGCGCGACCTTTCGCCCACCCACCTGACGGGGCAGCGCCAGCGCGGTGGTCGCGTTCCACCGCCAGCGTACGCCGAACAACGGTGCGTCCAGCAGCGCCTGCACCAGCACGTGCTCGGCACTGGCGCTGTGCAGGTAACGCCATACTTCGTCGAGCGGAAAGCTGTGGCTGGTCGACAGCGACAGTACGATCGCGTCCTCCGTTGCCGCCGCCTGCAATTCAAAATTGAAGTTGCGGCAGAAGCGCTTGCGCAACGCCAGGCCCCACGCACGATTGACGCGGCTGCCATAGGGCGCATGCAGCACCAGTTGCATGCCACCGGACGCGTCGAAGAACCGCTCCATGATCAGCGTATCGTGCGTCGGTAATGCAGACAATGTGGCGTGGGTCCGCACAAGATAATCGGCGATCTGTCGCGCTGCGTCATCGCCGACACCGCGAATCCGCTGCAAGACCGGCATCACCGCGTCAACGACACCGGCAGTGGTCAGGGCCCTCGACGACGCGTGAACCGCCACGCGCGCAAAGGCATCAACGTCCCGCTCGTTGGAGACGTTGGATGCGATATCCGATGGCACATCGGCGGATACGGATAGATCGCGGCGCGCACCGACCCGGCCTTGATGCCCGGCAATCGCCTGTGCCACATCGGCGCGCAGGCGGGCAACGCCGTTGGACAGGGCATCGGTACGTCCCGGCGCCTCCCCCAGCCAGAACGGGATATTCGGCGGCTGGCCCCGTGCGTCGCTGACACGTACTTTGCCCGCCTCGATTTTCATGATCCGATACGACGTATTGCCCAACTGGAACACGTCGCCCGCGAGGCTTTCGACCGCGAAGTCTTCGTGTACGGTACCAATCGGCACCGCTTGCGGCTCCAGCACCACCGTGTAATCCGCGTTATCGGGGATGGTCCCCCCGGCGCTGACTGCGGTCAATCGCGCGTTACGCCGGGCACGTACCGTATGGTCGATGCTGTCGCGATGCAGATAGGCGGCTCGCGGCCCCTGGCGCGTCGCATAACCCTCCGCCAACATATGCAACACCGCATCAAATCGGTCGCGCGACAACGTGGCGAAGGGGGTGGCACGACGGGTCATGGTGTACAGCGCGGTTTCGTCCCAGGCCTGTTGCGCCACTTCAGCCACGAGTTGCTGTGCCAGGACATCCAATGGCGCCGACGGGATCTGCAACGTGTCCAGTTCGCCTCGCCCGACGCAATCCAGCAATGCGGCGCATTCAATCAGATCATCGCGCGACGTCGGAAACAGCCGTCCCTTTGGCACGCCCCCCACGTGGTGCCCCGCACGGCCCACACGCTGCAGGAATGCACCGATGCCGCGCGGTGAACCGATTTGACACACGAGGTCGACGTCGCCGATGTCGATGCCCAGTTCCAGCGAGGCAGTAGCAATCAGCACCCGCAATGACCCGGACTTCAATCGGTGTTCGGCATCCAGTCGATGTGCCCGCGACATGCTGCCATGATGCGCCGCGACTGCGTCGTTGCCGAGGCGGTCCGCGAGATGTCGCGCGGCACGTTCGGCCATGCGCCGCGTGTTGACGAATACCAGCGTGGTCCGTTGTTCCGATGCCAGCACACCGATCCGGTCATAGACGGTATTCCAGGTGTCGTTCGACATGACCGCGTCCAGTGGCATAGGCGGGAGTGCCAAGGAAAGATCGCGTTCGCGATAGTGGCCGATGTCGACGATATGCGCCGCAGCGGCATGCGGCGGCGAGGTATCACCGTCGTTGGGGCGCACGCCAGCGAGAAACGCCGCCATGCGCTCGATCGGCTTTTGCGTGGCGGACAATCCCACCCGCATGGGATACGCCTGGCGGCCATGGTACCGCTCACAAAGCGCATCGAGCCGTGCCAGACTCAGCGCCAGATGGGCGCCACGCTTGCTCGGCGCAACCGCATGAATTTCGTCGATGATGACCGTGCGCACGGTCGACAGCATGCGACGACCCGAATCCGAACCGAGCAGCACGTAGAGCGACTCGGGCGTGGTGACGACGATATGTGGTGGGCGCCGCGCCATGGCCGCGCGTTCGGCCTGGGGCGTATCGCCGGTACGCACGGCGGTTCGGATCTCCGGCATGCGCAAGCCACGGTCGGACAGTGCCGCGCCGATACCCGCCAGCGGCGCACGGAGGTTCTTCTGGATATCATTCGACAGCGCTTTCAGCGGCGACACGTACAGCACCGCGGTTTCATCCGGCAGCGTCGTTCCCGATTCCAGACAGTCAGTACCTCGCACGATCAGGTCGTTCAACGCAGCGAGAAAGGCGGTCAACGTCTTCCCGGAGCCCGTTGGTGCCGCGACCAGCGTGGTTCGGCCCGCGCGCAACAACGGCCAGGCGGCAGCCTGGGCTGGCGTCGGCGCGACAAATGTCGCGCGAAACCAGTCCTGAACCGCTGGATGGAAGTCATGCAGGGAATCGTCGCCGGCTGGCGGCAAGCCGGCCGACGCCATCGCGGCGGCGTTCGCCTTGTCGGCATCGGGTAACAGGACGGGCGGGGCGACCGGATCAGCGCCGGTATCGGGAGCAACCATGCCCTCAATATGCGTGGTTTGACCGATTGATTCAAGCCCCTCGCGGGGAAATGCGCGCCGGATCGTCCGGCAATCGCTTATGGGTTTGGCGGCGCGACGTTACGCTCCGACTGCGGCGCATGCACGCCGCAGCCGAGCCAATACGCCGATCAGAAGTCCGGCAGGGCGTTGGGACGCAGGTCAAACACCAGCACTTCCGCCTGATTGCCTCCGGAGAACGCCAGCAGGTCTTCGTCGCGTACCCGGACACCATCCCCCTCACCCAGCGCCATGCCGTTCAGCGTGACACTGCCGCGCGCCACGTGGACATAGGCGTAGCGATTTGGCGGCAGTTCCACCGAGGCGGCTTCACCACCGTCCAGCAGGCCGGCGTAGACCCGCGCATCCTGATGGACAGACAACGAGTCCTGCGCACCATCGGGCGAGATGATCAAGCGGAAACGCCCGCGTTTTTCAGCGTCGCTGACATGAATCTGCTGATAGCGCGGCGGCACGCCCTTTTGTCCCGGCACGATCCATATCTGCAGGAAATGCACGCTCTCCTCGGAGGAGTGGTTGAATTCGCTGTGCCGCACTCCGGTCCCGGCGCTCATCATCTGCACATCGCCGGGGCGAATCACGGACCCCGTGCCCATCGAGTCCTTGTGCTCCAGCGCGCCTTCCAACACATACGAGAAGATTTCCATGTCGCGATGTGGATGCGTGCCGAAGCCCTGACGCGGCAGGACACGATCGTCGTTGATCACGAGCAGATCGGAGAATCCCTGCTGTGCCGGGTCATGGTAATGCCCGAAAGAAAACGTGTGGCGCGACTGCAGCCAGCCCAGATTCGCCACACCTCGATCATTTGCCGCACGACGTTCGAGCATGATGCCCTCCTTTTTCGATAATATTCACGTTCAGACCCGTTACTGGCGCGACGTACCGGCGCGGTCGACGTCGGCGGTTCGGCCGGAAACGCGGTACACGGACGGCGCTGCCTGTACACCGCATTGCCCAAAGCCCTGTTAAATACTGCTTCGATGCGCCGTTTCCTTAATAAGCAGTATGCGCCGCGGCGCATTGGCGCATCATGAATTGATCACGGGTCAATATTCGAAAATTTCGATGATGGAGGTTCGAGGTGGGCGATTCCGAGCACCTGGGTCCAGGAGGCGCACCACGCCTGCAGACGGGAGGCCAGCGACGCATCACGTTGGAAGCAATCGAGCTGGTCGAGGCGATCGACCGTCACGGATCGTTCGCGGCCGCCGCGGAACGGTTGTATCGCGTTCCGTCCACGGTCTCCTATGCGGTCGGGAAACTGGAGCAAGAGATGGGAATTGCCTTGTTCATCCGCAAAGGGCCGCGCGTCACCCTGACGCCCGCCGGACGGCAACTGATCGATGACGGGCGCTGGCTGCTACGCGCCGCGGCGGATCTGGAGTCTCGGATGCGCCAGGTAGCTACCGGGTTCGAGGCCGAGTTACGCCTCGTGATCGACTCACTGATTCCGATCGACATCCTGCTGGACGACGTTCGCCAGTTCGAGGCATTGCAGTGCGGTACGCAATTGCGCCTGGGAACGGGCGTGATGAGCGGCGTGTGGGAAGCACTGCGGGAAGGGCGGGCCGACTTGGTGGTCGCAAGCGGCGACAATCCCGCCGGCAATGGCTTCCGTACTGTACCGGTAGGCTCCACGGATTTTGTATTCTGCGTCGCGCCAGGGCATCCACTCGTCGATCGTGCAAAGGAACGGCAGCCCGATGGCGCGCCTCGGCCGCTGACGCGCGATGATCTGCTGGATCACACCGCCATCGTCATCGCGGATAGCGCCCGGGATGTCGGCGGTCGCACTGCGGGCCTATTAAACGGACAAAAGCGCATCACGGTGGCGTCGCTGGCCGACAAGCTATGCTGTATGCGGGCTGGACTCGGGCATGGATTCGTGCCTCGTGCAAACGTCGACGATCTGCTGCGCCGTGGCGCACTCTGCGAATTGCCTACCGAAGAAGGCCGCCCGGGTGAGCACTTCTGGCTGGCCTGGCGTGCCGGACAAGGGGGTGAAGCATTGAAATGGTGGCGTGCCCGGCTGACGCGACCGCTGGTACCCGATGCCGTGGCGTAATCGATAGGATGCCAGTCAGGCTTTACCATCGTCGATGACGGCCTACCCTGCGCAAGGACATCGTCTGTTCCAAGTGACACACCGGGAAAATACCAACCGGATGACACGGTAACGACAGGTAAAAATAATGTAATCGGCTCACGCTGGGCAGGCCGGTATATTGCTTTGGTAATTTCAAGGTTTGTCGCCCTGCATGGTCGCCGTATCGAATTCACGCCCACCGTGGACCGGCGGCCTCATGAAGTCGACTCTTCTTTTTCGAGATGCATGATGAAGACGCTATCCATCCGTTCCAGGAGCCTGACGCTCCACGATACACGGCAACCAGGTGTCGCTCACCCGCACCGGGGTGATGACAAGGTGCCCCGCGCGGGTAAGACCCGCTGGGCGGCACTCGCCGCGACAGCCGGTGCCCTCGCCGCCGTCATGCTGTCTGGATGCGCGGTAGTGACGCCCACCGGCCCCAGCGTCGTGGCGTTGCCGGAACGCGGCGAGTCACTCGCGACGTTCCAGAAGGACGATTATGCCTGCCGGAACTATGCCTACGGCATCATCAATCCGAACGGGGCGCAACAGAATGCCAACAATAGTACGGTGAACGGCGCCGCGCTCGGTACGCTCGGGGGTGCCGCCGCCGGCGCGCTTATCGGCGCCGCCAGTGGCAATGCCGGCGCCGGTGCGGCAATCGGCGCAGGCTCCGGGCTGCTGCTGGGCAGCGCCGTGGGCGCGGGCAACGCGCAAAACGACGCCAATGGCCTCCAGGCGCGGTATGACGCAGCGTATGCGCAATGCATGACAGCGAAAGGCAACACGATCCAGCAACAACCGGCACCGGTGTATTACGAGGCGCCCCGCCCGGCATATTATTACGCCCCGCCCCCCGCACCGGTTTACTACTACGGCCCCGGTGCCCCGATGGGGTGGTAATGGCGCAATAGCCCGTGCGTAGCGTATCCCACGGTGTGATGAATGGATGGTCCATCACACCAGCCCCGATATCGGCATTGGCAGGCCTGTCGGAGGCGGCGCGCGCCGTCCCGCTTTTCACGCAATGGCCTCCGCCTCGGTCCCGCGATTTGCGCCGCGCGTTCCCACGTATGGGCCGCTAGGCCGCCCTTCCTGTCCAGCCCACCTTTGTCAGGCCCGTAAAGGGTACCTTCCCTCGCGCCCCGATTGCACCGCCCGCTTCTCAACGTTGCTCCTTTCCGTCCCGTTGACGTGTCCGCACCCTGGTACGGAGCGATCGGCGTGGCTTTCTTGCCCTGTGACCGTAACGAATTTGACTACTTTACCTCGTCATCTGACAATAAAACGCGGTAACGTACGTCTGTAGTATGACTGGTCCTTTCGTGCCGTCTTATGCAGCACCGATGGATGACAGTCGGTAAAAGGGTCACGATCAGGTATCGACCAAATGGAGATTGCGATGACATTGACGCCTGTCTACGCCGCGCTCGAACCGCAGCGCGCCGAAATTGACGCGCAAGCGGGCCCTGCCTTGCTGGAATTCGGCGCGCCATGGTGTCCGCATTGTCAAGCCGCGCAAGTGCCGCTCGCAACAGCATTCGCGGCGCATGCCGAAATGCCGCTGCGGCATTGGAAGGTCGAGGACGGCAAAGGCCGCGCGCTCGGACGCAGCTTTCGGGTGACGCTATGGCCGACCTTCATCTTTCTACGGGATGGCAAAGAAGTGTCGCGACTGGTCCGCCCTACTACCGCCGCGCCGATCCACGAGGCCTTGACCGACATTTTGAGAAACGCATGACCCACGAGACGCGCGGGAGACAGCGTCGGTCCTCGGCATATTTAATTTACCTGATCATATAAATGAATGGAGATCGGACGTGATGGATGACCGGTTGCCTCGTTACCTGAAACTGCGGGACGAGATTGCCGCGCGCATCGCGGCGTTGGAGTGGCAGCCGGATCAGGCATTGCCCACGGAGATGGAACTGTCCTACGCATACGGCGTGGCAATTGGCACGGTGCGAAAGGCGATCGATGTACTGGAGCAGGAGGGACATCTCGAGCGATTCCAAGGACGTGGCACCTTTATCCGACGCGCCAGTTTCGACCAATCGTTGTTCCGTTTTTTTCGATTCCAGCGTGCGGACGGACAACGGTGCCCTCCGCAAAGCCGCATCCTCGCGCGTGACGTGTTGCCCCCACCCAGTGCGGTGGCCAAGTCATTGCGGATGACGATCGACCAGATTGCGGCCAGCGAGCTGACGATCAGGCTGTCGCGATTGCGTACCATGGGTGATGTCCCGTTGGTGCACGAGCAAATCTGGCTGCCTCATGCACGATTTGCGGTGCTGGCTACTTTGCCGCTGCCCGAGTTTGCCGAATTGCTGTACCCGATGTACGAAGCACGGTGTGGTCAGGTTGTCGCCCGTGCAAGCGAACGGCTCACGATCGGCATCGCCGACGAAAACGACGCCGAGATGCTGGCACTCGCCCCGGGAGAGGCGATCGTCGTGATCGAACGCACCGCGTTCGCGCATGATAACCGCGTCCTCGAATGGCGCGTGTCGCGTGGCGCCGCCGCGCATTTCAGTTATGAGATAGAGATTCGCTAATAGAATGGACACCGCCCGCGAGGGGATCGCAATGCTGCCTCTGCAGCACGGTCCGACGCATGTACGGAGTTCACTATATTGGCTTGGTATCGGAAGATATCCTACGCGGAAAGACGCACATTCTGGGCGTGTTTCGGTGGCTGGGCATTGGACGCCCTCGATCTGCAGATGTTCAGTCTGGTCATTCCGGCCATCATCACCGAATGGGCGATCACCAAGATTCAGGCCGGTGCGATCAGCAGCGTGACCTTGATCGCGTCCGCACTGGGGGGATGGATCTGCGGCGCGGCGGCAGACCGCTATGGCCGCGTACGCGTGCTGCAATGGACCGTTATCTGGTTTTCCCTGTTCACCCTTTTCTCGGCCTTCGCTCAAAACTACACCCAACTCCTCATCTTCAAAGCCTTGCAGGGCTTTGGCTTCGGCGGAGAATGGGCTGCCGGCGCGGTTTTGATGGCCGAAGCGATTCGAGACCAGCATCGCGGCAAAGCGATGGGAGCCGTACAAGGCGCGTGGGCAGTCGGCTGGGCAGCCGCGGTCCTCGTTTATACGGTGGTCTTTTCGTGCATGGTGCCCCACATCGGCTGGCGCTTCATGTTTGGTCTGGGTATCGCACCGGCGTTGCTGATCCTCTATATCCGGCGCAGCGTCCGGGAACCGCGCCGACAAGCACCCGCCGCGTTGCCGATATGCGCCCCGTCCGGATGTCGTGCACGCGTACAACTCGGCGTAACGCCACTGCTTGCCATCTTCTCGCCGGACATGCTTCGCATGACATTGGTCGGCGGCTTGCTGGGCATCGGTGCTCATGGGGGATATGCCGCACTGACGACGTGGTTGCCGACTTATCTCGAGACGGAGCGGCACCTGACGGTAATGGGAACCGGTAGCTATCTTGCCGTCATCATCGTCGCCTTTTTCTTTGGCTGCCTCGCCGCCTCGGTCATGCTGGACCGCATTGGTCGACGCGGCACCATCCTGCTATTTGCCGTCGGCTGCATTATCACCGTGATGGCCTACATGTTCCCGCCACTGTCGAATCAGGTCACGCTGGTCCTGGGGTTTCCGCTCGGCTTCTTCGCGGCAGGCATTCCCGCAAGCATGGGTGCCTTGTTCAGTGAGTTATATCCACAAGGCTCGCGCGGCGCGGGTGTCGGCTTCTGCTACAACGTCGGGCGCCTCGTCTCCGCTGGGTTTCCCGTTATGGTCGGTCATCTGAGCGGCGCCTGTTCATTGGGTTTCGCCATTGGAGTGAATGCTGCCCTTGCCTATGCCATCGTCGTGCTGGCGATCCTTATGTTGCCGGAAACACGTGGTCGACATCTCGCCACCGATCGCGCCGCGGTGTAGTCATCGATGATTGCCACGCAGGCGCAACTATTGGGATTTTGCATGGATCAATCAGGCACAGGCGACGAGGATTTGTTAAATTAGTGCCCTTCGCGCCGGCCCACCGTTGTTGTACTGGCGCTGAACGACTTATCGACGGGATCTGAAGGGAGAACACACTGTGTCAGCACGATTGACCCGCGCGCGCCGGACAGGCGCATTGCTGCTGGCCTTGGCCGGCGCAGGCGCGACGGCCGCGATGGCGGCACCCGGCGCCGACGCGGCCATGCGGCACGGCAGCAACGCCCGGGACCACCATGCGGCAGCAAAGTCACTGACCGTTCCGCAAATCCAGGTGTGGACCCAAAATACGATCCGCTATCAGTGCGATGGCCGGAAATCGCTTACCGTTCACTATTCGAATGCCAAGAATGAACAGAGCTTCGCGTTGCTCAATGTGAAAGACCGCGACATGCTGTTCGTCAATGTGTCGGCCGCATCGGGCAGCAAATATGTCGCGGGCCAGTACAGTTGGTGGACCAAAGGGCCGCAGGGCACGCTACGCGACGATTTCGCAGGCGATAACGGCACCGATCTGCTAACCAACTGCAAGGCCCAGCAGTAAGACCGGTGCCGTGGCGCTTTTTCGCCGCGTCACCAACGTCGCCGCACCCACACTTTCCAGCGCAATAGGTTGCCCGCGGCTGTCCACGCGCTCGCCGCGCGGGAACAATGCTGGGCCGCTCCTCCATCAGGGCACTGGATCCGAGTTCCTGACCATCGCAGGGCCCGGTGTCCGGCACGCGCTGGCTTGGCTGTCGTACCTTTCGATGACACCACCGCATGTGACCGGCTCGGGCATAAATTTTGAAGCTCAGGTAAATTGAAATGGCTGGAACAGCCGTTTGCACGCGCACCTTCTATCCCGGCGGGCGTTGCCAACACCTGTAATTGCCATTTACGCAAACTTTTAGAGCCTTTTCCGTGCCTTTGCAGCCATCGTCTCCGAAATTACCCGCTATGGCAGCGGCATTGCCGCCTGCCTCGGAAGCCCGCGGCGATGTCAACGTGGCAGCAGCGGCGCCAGATGGTCATGCCGCTCCTACGCTGACGCTTGCACCCGAAGCACTGGCCCGGGTGCGTGACGTCCTCGCACGCCGCAAGGCAGGACAGCGCACGCTGATCGGCTTGGTCGGCGAGCCTGGCGCCGGCAAATCGACTGTCGCCGCGGCGCTCTCGGTTGCATTGCAAGACACCGTGGCACTGGCGGTGTTGCCGATGGATGGCTTCCATCTGGCCAATGCCGAGCTGGCGCGTCTGGGTAGAGCCGAACGGAAAGGCGCACCGGATACGTTCGATGCAGCGGGCTACCTCGCCTTATTGCATCGACTTAAGAGGACCCCAGAGCCCGACGCCGGCACAGCGGCACCCATCATCTACGCACCGGCGTTCCATCGGGAGATCGAGGAGGCGGTCGCGGGAGAGATCGCGGTGCCACCTGAAACGCAACTCATCATCACCGAAGGCAACTATCTGCTGCTCGATGAGCCGAACTGGCGCGAGGTCCGCGCAATGCTCGACGACATCTGGTTTATCGCAACACCTCAGCCGCAACGGCATGCGCAGTTGCTGGCGCGACACATGGCGCACGGACGTACCCGGGAAGCGGCGCTCGATTGGATCGCGCACACCGACGAACCCAATGCGCGGCGCATTGCAGCCAGTGTCCAAGCGGCACAGACGGCGGGCATCGATCTCTTCGTGCTGCCAGTAGCGGCCGCATAGGCATCAAGCCCGCGTCACGATGCGGGCGCGGTGCGCAATCCGGCACCGCGCCCGCCTGCAACCGCTTTCATCTCGAAATAAGACCGCGTGATTTCAACCGGTCCTCGTTGAACCACGAACTGGGATCGGTTCCGACTTTAGAAACGATGGAGAATGTTGATGCATACGTCCACTGACCTACCCTACGCCGGTCAACGCGCCGCACCACATACGGGCCGGCTTGTCGGCTGGATTGCGCTGATCGCGGCCCTTGGCGGGCTGCTTTTCGGCTATGACACCGGCATTATCGGTGTCGCGTTATTGGGGCTCGGCCGGCAATTCGCGCTCGACGACACGCTGAAGCAGTTTGTCACCGCCGCATTGATTTTCGGTGCCCTGGTGGGATGTCTCGGGACCGGCCCTATTTCCGATCGCGTGGGACGTCGACGGGCGGTGATGCTGGTGGGTATTATCTTCGCCGTTGGCTCGATATTATCCGCAATGTCGCCGAGCGTGGCGATGCTGATTGGCTCCCGCTTTCTGCTAGGCCTTTCAGCGGGGAGCGCGACGCAGATCGTGCCGATCTACATCGCCGAAGTCGCGCCGCCGCAGCATCGCGGCAAGATGGTGACGCTATTCCAATTGATGGTGGTGTCCGGCATCACTGTTGCCTATTGCACTGGCTTTATCCTAGGCGAGCATTGGCGCGTGATGTTTGCATTGGGGGTCGTACCTGCCGTGATTCTGCTGATTGGCATGGTGTTCCTGCCGGAAAGCCCGCGCTGGCTCTGGATGTCCGGACGAGAACAGGATGCATTCGCGGTCTTGCAGAAAATTCGCGGTCACGCCTCACTGGCACAACAGGAACTGGAAGATATCCGCGGCGTGGCGGAACAGAAGCAAGGCACATGGCGTGACCTCGCCAGTCCGTGGATTCGCCCCGCGGTAATCGTCGGGACCGCAATCGCGATGTTCTCGCAAATCACCGGCAACAATGCATTGATCTACTACGCGCCGACCATTCTGACGCAGGCCGGCTTCAGCGACACGGCTGCAGTACTCGGTGCGGGGTTCAGCACGTTGCTGGTTGTGATCATGACGATCATCGGCAGCTTCCTGATCGACAAGATCGGACGCCGACGCTACCTCCTCTGGACCATTCCCGGGTCGATCGTCGCATTGATCTTGATGGGCTATCTGTTCCAGGGTGCCGGCCCCACCGATACCGTCAGCCGCTGGCTCGCAGTGCTATGCCTAGGTATCTACCTGATGCTGAACTGCGGCGGCTTTGGGGTGTGTATCTGGACCATCAACTCGGAAGTCTATCCGTTGTTTGTCCGAGGCAAAGGGGCATCATTGGGCGCGTTCAGCCACTGGATCTTCGACCTGGCGGTCACCCTGAGCACGTTGTCGCTTGTTCACGCCCTCGGCCCGGCGCATACGTTCTGGTTGTATGCACTGATCTCGGTGGGTGCGCTGGTGTTCATCGTTTTCCTCGTGCCTGAAACGCGCGGCAAGACGCTTGAAGAAATCGAGCATGCCCTGCGGGAACGTCGCTTCTTCCCTTATCAGCAACGAAGAGCGGAACGTGGTTAAGCACTTGCCTGGCCGCATCGGCCAGTCCGTTGGTATAAGACAAAGCCGCTCGCGTCGGGACAGTATCGCGGCGCGATAAGCGCCGGCTCACTTCACTATCGCGAATCGACGAGTACGTCATGCGGACCGGCACCGTCATTTCCCACGCGAGTGGCACGGTAGTTGTAATCGTCATGGCGTACGCGCTTGGCCGCGCCTCGTCTCAATGAGCATCCGCGCCCCCATGCGGTCGGGGGAACAACACGCTTTTGCACCTGCTCATAGACAATGAAAAACGCCCTGCAGTAACTATACGATTAGTCTGTCGTTCGACTGACTTTCTATGAGTCGATTTCTTATATAGCATTCCGAACCAATCAGACAACACGACAGTATTCGTAGTGTTGGTAACATTGGGAGAGTGACTATGAGACGAAAATCTGATGCACCTGCTGAGCAGCTTAAACAGCAAGGTGTACCTGGCGCGGATGCATCGCAATGGCAGTGGCGGCCCCAAATACGTCACAGTGATTTCGCGAACGTCGTAGTGAAACGCTTGGCACCGGCCGATGATGGCTTGGCGCGGCGGCTTGGATGGCGCTCGGCTACAGTACTCGCTTGCGCAATACTGTCAGTGGCCGGAATCGGAACGGCACAGGCCAGAAACGTCGCGCTGCTCCAGGACGCGAGCGTGACAACGTATTTCTCCCCGAATGGCGGTGCGGTACAGGCTCGGGTCGATCTTATCGACGCCGCCAAAACACGTGTCTTGATGGCGGGATATGGTTTTACCTCCGACGCAATCGCCCAGGCACTGATCGCGGCGCACCAGCGCGGGGTGAAAGTCCAGGTCGTCATCGACAAGAGCAATGTCCACTCGCGGTACTCGAAAGGCATGCAATTGCGGGACGCTGGCGTCGATGTCCGCTCTCATCATGCGTATGCGATCATGCATCACAAGTTTGTCGTCGTTGACGAAAAGGTCGCCTTTGGCTCGATGAATGCGACCGACTCAGGCGAGACACGTAACGCGGAAAACTGGAACGTATTCTCAAACGCCGGCCCATTAGCACGTATCTACGCAACCGAGTTCGAACGCTTGCATGCAAGCGGACGTGTTTTCGAGAGCGAGTGGAAAAAGCCAAAGCGTGACGACGCAGCCGCGGAGACAATTGGACTTCCCAAGGACGTGCCGATCACCGGCAAAGGCATTGACCTGCAATCATGCTGCTGGCCGACCTGCTTCGGCAGAGCTTGACTGAGTCGTCTCCCTTGCCTACGGCTACGCCCACGTGGCTGTCGAGCGCATCAGTGCAGGAAAGTAACGCTTGCATCCCGACGCATTCGGTCCACCCCGAAACATGTACTTTTATCTGTACATGTTAGAAAAAAACGCTAAACTGTACAGGTAGAGACACCGGTTGCACGTTAAGGGAGGGTATATGCGGACGATTCCGTTTACTGATGCACGCGCCAATCTCAAGCATGTCATTGACCAAGTGGTGGATGACGTGGACGTCACGCTCATTACGCGGCGGGACGCACCCAATGCGGTTGTCATGTCGCAAGAACATTACGACAGCCTGATGGAGACAGTGCATTTGCTTCGCTCGCCGGCAAACGTCGCGCATTTGGATCGGTCCATTGCGCAACTCCGGGCGGGCAAGGTCAAGACACAAAAGCTGGAAGAAGGCAGTGAATGAGTGTTCTGAACATAATGTGGACTGCCGAGTCGTGGGACGACTACGTCTATTGGCAGGGGCAAGACAAGAAGACCCTCAAACGCATCAACCAACTCGTCAAGGATATCCAGCGTACGCCCTTTCAGGGCATCGGCAAGCCGGAACCCCTAAAGGCCAACTTGGCCGGTTTCTGGTCGCGTCGCATCGATGACACCAACAGGCTCGTCTACGAGATTGCCGACACGCAGATCAATATCGTATCGTGCCGGTATCACTACTGACGTGCGTTAAAGCTGCTGTCGGCGAGCATAGGGAAATCTGTTCAACGATAAACAGGCAGCAAGCCGTAGCGATTGCCACGATAGACAAGCCTGACCAACCCGGACACTGCGCCGCCGCAGCAGCAGTGTGAGTCAGGGGTAGGAGTGTTGAGTAGGGGTGACGGGTTGGTATGTTCGAAGGGCAGCTAAAAAGCCAAACGCCCCGATCACGATAAGGTGAGTCGGGGCGTATGGATTTCAGCATTGGGAGCCTGACGATTACCTACTTTCACACGGGCAATCCGCACTATCATTGGCGTGGAG